>Ga0164242_10001501_pt1 | contig 27706 bp, 22 predicted proteins | sample OricomgcompostMG_FD_108783 | JGI IMG/M metagenome (GOLD analysis project Ga0164242, IMG submission 108783) | Miracle-Growth compost microbial communities from Emeryville, California, USA - Original compost - Miracle growth compost (MG) ...
CGAGGAAGCACACCGGCTGCTCGACTCGGTGCCGGAGGACCGCCTGCCCGACGCGATAGAGCTGCTGCGGCAGTGGGCGGAGGTGGAGCGCGGCGAGCGCCCCCGCCGCCGGTTCCGCACGACGGGCGTCTTCGACGGCGAACCCGACCTCGCGGCGCGCTCCAAGGAGATCGTCCGCGACGCCTGGGCCCGTGAGGAGCCCCGGAGCGCGTGATCGTCATCGACACCGGGCCCGTGGTGGCCGCGGCCAACCGCAAAGACGACTACCACCTTCCGTGCGTCGACCTGCTCCAGAGCTTCCCCGGCCCGCTCCTGCTGCCCGCCCCGTTGCTGACCGAGATCGGCTACATGCTCTCCAGCCGCGCCGGCGCCAAGGCCGAGGCCGATTTCCTGCGCGACGTCGCAGACGGTGTCTACGAGCTGGTGCCAGTCACCACTTCCGAGGTCGAGCGGGCCGCCGATCTCGTCGAGCAGTACGCGAACCTGCCCCTGGGTACCGCCGACGCCTTCGTCGTCGCGATCGCCGAGAAGTACCGCGCGGTCAACATCGCCACTCTGGACCGTCGCCACTTCAGCGTGGTGCGCCCGAGCCACCTCAAGGCCTTCACTCTCCTGCCATAGCCGGGGCAGGGATCCCCCAGGCGTCAGGCAAGCAGCAGCACGCCCGCCGGTCCAGGGACACCGGGCCGAGCGGGGCTACCGACAGCAGGCCGCACGCGAGCACCGCCCCGCCGCGAGCGAGCCGAGCGACCGCCGCTCCGGCGCGTCCGCGCAACAGCACGACGGAGGCGAAGGGTCGGCCCCCTGGTTCGCCCTTGCCTGCGATCCGGCTGTAGGACGGTCGTAGGCGACAACTTGCTGACCCGCAAGGCCCCATCGGTCACCCGCAGGTCAGCGACCGGCCGGCCTCCGCCCAGCCCGCTCTTCGCCTTCACGCGCGGCGGGCTTGTCGGCAACAGCGGCCGGGCTCTCGGCTGCGGGGCGCCGCCTTGATCGAAGTAGCGGATCTCAATCGACCGACCCAGACTCTACGTCCAAGATTCGAGCCTCTGGAATTCTCCCACTCAACCTTTTCTGCCATATATCCATGAATCGAGACAGCGCCCTGCTGCCCGTTCCAGAATCGAGACGAGAAGGGAAACCACCCTCAGGATAGATCACACTCCTCATCTCCTCTGGATAACCGAGGTCAGCCCACGCCGAGTCAAGGAGATCGAACCGGGTCGGCAAGTCAGTAACAGCCCGACTGATAGCCGCAGAAACGTAGCACTGCCAAGCATTGCCGGATTTTTCATTCTCGTGGACCCTCAGGTCGCCCGCCAACCCTCTAGCGGATTCGGCGTCTTCCGAGAGAAGGAAGGAGATTTCCGACTCCTCGCGAGTCAGGGGTAGCCCTCTCCAGCTAAGCTCATCAATGACCCGCATCAGCGCGACCTCCTCGACCTGACGATCGACACCGGTCACGGCCACGATTCCCCCCTCCACACCACCACCAACCACCCCTTCTACGGTTTCGACCTTGTCACCGGCCTTGACGGTGGAGATCGGTTTGGTGGTGCCGTCAGCCAGGAGGGCGGGGGTGGCCGCGGCGAAGCTCATGGCCCCCGCCGACTTCGTGAGGCAGGAGTACCTGGTCGGCGAGCTGGCCGGTCTTAAGGGTTCAGTCCGGCTCGGATCCCTCGATGTTTGCAACGAAATCTGCCACCGCTCGATTCAGTTCCTGTTCGTCGATGTCGAATTCGTTCCGCAATTCCGGATCCGCACAGTAGGCATCAACAGCACTGAATAGTCGATCCAGCTCCCGCCCCAGCGGTTCGGCGAGTCGCCCGTCAACCCCTCTAAAAATCGCCAGGAAAAGCGTCTCGAACTCCGGGGCCGATATTCTTCCATCGAGGAAGGTTACTGCGGCAATTCGGAATGAATCGATCCTGCTGTCCATTAGAATAGGAACCTATCGTTCACGACGCTCGAGATCTGTCTTCGCTTAGCTTCCAACCGCTGAGGAAGCTACCAACGGGATTCGCCAGGACCGCCAAGCGGCTCTGTGTGTGATAGTAGGCAGTGACAGGGTTTCCGCGATAGCTAATGGAATCGAATCCTTAACGACTCCATCCCCGTCAAGGAACTCCTTCATCGCGGATTCAAATGCCGCACACCCTTCATTGTTATTAGCCCTCGGCCCCCGACCCAGACCGCTCCGGTGCGGCGCCGCGTCTGTAGCGAGGGTTCCCCGTGCTCCGGGCGTGGCACCGAACGTGGGCGGAGATCAGGGCGGCACCAAGGACTCAGCGCTGTACGCCGGTGTCTGGTTCACGCCTGGCCGTCTCCTCACCGGGGTGGGCACGGCGCAAGGGCCTACATCCTGCGTCCCGCCCCACGCGGCCGCCGCCCGCCGCGCGCAGCGCGCAGCGCGCAGCACTAGTGGTGGAAGGGGACGGCCGTGGGCGGGGGGACCGGGTGGAGGGGGCCGGACTGGGCCTCCAGTTCGGGGAGGATGCGCTGGAGGTCGGAGATCAGCAGGTTGGCCAGGTCCTCGGTGAAGCCGTTGCGGCACACCACCCGCAGCACCGAGAGGTCCTCCCGGTTCTTCGGGAAGGTGTACGCCGGGAGCTGCCAGCCGCGCTCCCGCATCCGCCGCGACACGTCGAACACGTTGAAGGACGTGACCTCGTCCTTGGTGGTGAACGCCAGCACGGGCAGCTCGTCGCCGCGGGTGAGCAGCCGGAACGGGCCGAGCCGCTCGACCCGGTCGGCGATGGAGGTCGCGATGTCCCGGGTGGCCTGCTGCACCGCGCGGTAGCCGTCCCGGCCCAGCCGCAGGAAGTTGTAGTACTGCGCGACCACCTCGGCGCCGGGCCGGGAGAAGTTCAGCGCGAAGGTCGGCATGTCGCCGCCGAGGTAGTTGACCCGGAACACCAGTTCCTCGGGCAGCGCCGCCTCGTCGCGCCACAGCGCCCAGCCCACGCCCGGGTAGACCAGGCCGTACTTGTGGCCGGAGGTGTTGATGGAGGCGACCCGCGGCTGGCGGAAGTCCCACTCCAGGTCGGGGTCGAGGAAGGGCGCGATCATGCCGCCGGAGGCGCCGTCCACGTGCACGGGGATGTCCAGGCCGGTGCGCTCCTGCAGCGCGTCCAGCGTCGCGCACAGCTCCGCGACCGGCTCGTAGGAGCCGTCGAAGGTGGAGCCGAGGATGGCGACCACGCCGATGGTGTTCTCGTCGCACAGCTCCGCGGCGGCCGCCGGGTCGAGGTGGAAGCGCTCGCCCTCCATCGGCACGTACCGGGGCTCCACCTCCCAGTAGTTGCAGAACTTCTCCCAGCAGACCTGGACGTTGATGCCCATGACCAGGTTCGGCTTGCGGTCGCCGCGCTCGTAGCCCCCGCGGTCGCGGGCGATCCAGCGGCGCTTGAGCGCCATCCCGGCGAGCATGCAGGCCTCGGAGGAGCCGGTGGTGGAGCAGCCCACGGCGTGCGCGGCGTCGGGGGCATGCCACAGGTCGGCCAGTATCGCCACGCACCGCTGCTCCAGCTCGGCGGTCATGGGGTACTCGTCCTTGTCGATCATGTTCTTCTCGGCCGACTCGTCCATCAGCCGCTGGGCGTGCGGCTCCATCCAGGTGGTGACGAAGGTGGCCAGGTTGAGCCGGGCGTTGCCGTCGAGCATCAGCTCGTCGTGGATGACCTGGTACGCGACCTCCGGCGCGATGGGGCCCTCGCCCAGCCGGTCGCGCGGCGGCGCGACGTCCATGCCCGCCACCGGGTTCGCCTGCCCGATCATCGGGTTGACGGAGAGCCGGGCCTCGCCGGTGCGCTCGCTGCGGTGTCCGTGAATCGCCATGGCCGACAGCGTAGGCCGGGGGCCTCACCGCGTTCACTGTTCGACGCGCAGGCCTTTTCCGACGGCCACGACTCCTCCGCGGGAGACCGTCCAGTGCTGCGCGTCGCGCACCGGATCCACACCGAGCACCGCGCCGGGCGCGACCGAGACGTTCTTGTCGAGTATCGCCCGCCGCACCACCGCGCCGCGGCCCACCCGCACCCCGTCCATCAGCACCGAGTCCTGCACCACCGCGCCCGCCTCGATCAGCACCCCGGGCCCCAGCACCGAGCCGGTGACCTGGCCGGAGATGATGCAGCCGGCGCTGACCATGGACTCCGAGGCGATGCCTCCGGCGACGAACTTGGCGGGCGGGCGCTGCGCCTGGTGGGTGTAGATCGGCCATTCGCGGCTGTAGAGGTTGAACACCGGGTGGATGGAGATCAGGTCCAGGTGCGCCGAGTAGTAGGCGTCGAGGGTGCCGACGTCCCGCCAGTAGCCGTGGTCGCGCTCGGTCTCGCCGGGCACGTGGTTCTCGTCGAAGTCGTAGACCTGCGCCTGGGCGCGCTCGGTGAGCAGCGGGAGGATCGAGGCGCCCATGTCGTGCTTGGACCGTTCGTCCTCGGCGTCCTTCTGCAGGGCCTCCAGCAGGACCTTGGTGGTGAAGATGTAGTTGCCCATGGACGCCAGGGAGCAGTGCGGGTCGTCCGGCAGTCCGGGCGGGTCCTGCGGCTTCTCCAGGAAGGCGTCGACCCGCTGCCCGTCAGCGGCGGTGGCGATCACGCCGAAGGCGCTCGCCTCGCCGCGCGGCACCCGCAGCCCCGCCACGGTCACCCCGGCGCCGGACTCGATGTGCCGGCGCAGCATCTGGCCGGGGTCCATACGGTAGACGTGGTCGGCGCCGAACACGGCTATGTAGTCCGGTTGTTCGTCGTGGACCAGGTTCAGCGACTGGTAGAGGGCGTCGGCGCTGCCGAGGAACCAGCGCGGGCCGAGCCGCTGCTGGGCCGGCACGGGGGTGATGTAGTCGCCGAGCAGTCCGGACATCCGCCAGGTCTGGGTGATGTGCCGGTCCAGCGAGTGGTTCTTGTACTGGGTCAGCACGGCTATCCGCCGGATGCCGCCGTTGACCAGGTTGGAGAGCACGAAGTCGACCAGCCGGTACGTCCCGCCGAACGGCACGGCCGGCTTGGCGCGGTCGGTGGTGAGCGGCATCAGCCGCTTGCCCTCCCCGCCGGCCAGCACCATGCCGAGCACCTTCTCGAAGCCCGCCGCACCCATCGCGTCCCTCCCCGCCTCCGGCGCCCTTGCCGGTCGTCCAGTGGTGCCGGTTGTCCGTGCCTCGCGCCGTTCCGCTCCCCCGCTCCCCCGCTCTCCCACCGACCCGCCGACCCGCCGAACCGATCCGACGTAGCGTCAACCGGCCCGCAACGCCCGGCGGTAGACGTCGAGCGTGCGGACCGCGATCGCGTCCCAGCCGAAGTGCTCGACGGCGCGCTCGCGCCCGGCGCGGCCGAACTCCGCGGCGAGCGCGGGTTCGGCGAGCAGCCGGCCGATCGCCTCCGCCAGCCCGTGCTCGAACTCGTCCTGCTCCTCCTCGCTGTAGGGCACCAGCAGGCCGGTGACGCCGTCCTGGACCACCTCCGGTATCCCGCCGACGTCGCTCGCGACCACGGCGGTGCCGCAGGCCATCGCCTCCAGGTTGACGATCCCCAGCGGCTCGTAGACCGAGGGGCAGACGAACACCGCGGCCTGGCCGAGGAACTGGACGAGGTCCGCGCGGGGCAGCATCTCCGGGATCCAGAAGACGTGTTCCCGGTCGCGCCGCAACTCGTCCACCAGCGTGCGGAACTCGCGGTCCAGCTCAAGGGTGTCCGCCGCGCCCGCGCACAGCACGAGTTGCGCGCCGGGGTCCAACTCGCGGGCGGCACGCAGCAGATGGGGGACGCCCTTCTGCCGGGTGATCCGGCCGACGAAGAGCACGGTGGGCCGCCGCGGGTCCACGCCGTGCCGGCGCAGCGCGGGGAAGTCCTCGGCACCGCCGGGCGGCCGGAACAGCCCGGTGTCGATGCCGTTGTGGACCACGTGCACCCGTGTCGGGTCGAGTTGCGGGTACACCGCCAGCAGGTCGCGGCGCATGCCCTCGGAGACGGCGATCACCGCGTCCGCGGTCTCCGCGGAGGTCCGCTCCACCCAGCTGGAGACCGCGTAGCCACCGCCCAACTGCTCGGCTTTCCAAGGGCGCAGGGGCTCCAGCGAGTGCGCGGTCATCACATGCGGCACCCCGTACAGCAGTTTGGCGAGGTGCCCGGCGAAGTTGGCGTACCAGGTGTGGGAGTGGACGAGCTGCCGGTCGGCGAGCGCGTCGGTCATCGCCAGGTCGGTGGAGAGCGCGCGCAGCGCGGGGTTGGCGCGCTCCAGGGCCGCGGCGGGCGCGTGCTGGTGGACGTGGGGCTGCGGGCGCGGCGCGTGGCCGGGAGGCGGCCGCAGGCCGGCGTCGGGCGCCCAGCAGTGCACCTCCAGGTCGACCAGCGGGGCCAGCGCCCGGGCCAGGAACTCGACGTGCACGCCGGCCCCGCCGTAGACCTCCGGCGGGTACTCCCGGGTGAGCAGCCCCACCCGCAGCGGCTCGGTGCTCCCCGACGGCGCGTCCACCATCGGGCCGCTCACCCGCCCAGCACCTCGTTAACCAACTCCCGTGCGGCGTCCTGCACCTGGGCCAGATGACCCGGTCCGCGGAAGGACTCGGCGTAGATCTTGTACACGTCCTCGGTGCCGGAGGGCCGCGCGGCGAACCAGGCGCTCTCGGTGCGGACCTTGAGCCCGCCGATCGGCGCGCCGTTGCCCGGCGCCTCGGTCAGCACCGCCTCGATCGGCTCCCCGGCGAGGGTGTCGGCCTTGACCTGGTCGGCCGAGAGCCGGCCCAGCACCGCCTTCTGCTCGCGGGTGGCGGGGGCGTCGATGCGGGCGTAGGCGGGCTCGCCGAAGGAGGCGGTCAGCTCGGCGTAGCGCTGGCTGGGGGTCTTGCCGGTGACCGCGGTGATCTCCGAGGCGAGCAGCGCCAGCAGGATGCCGTCCTTGTCGGTCGTCCAGACCGAGCCGTCGCGGCGCAGGAAGGACGCGCCGGCGGACTCCTCGCCGCCGAAGGCGACCGAGCCGTCCAGCAGCCCGTCGACGAACCACTTGAAGCCGACCGGCACCTCCACGAGTTCGCGGCCGAGCTGCCCGGCGACCCGGTCGATCATGGAGGAGGAGACCAGGGTCTTGCCCACCCCGGCGGCGGTCGGCCAGTCCGCGCGCTGGCGGTAGAGGTAGTCGATGGCGACGGTGAGGTAGTGGTTGGGGTTCATCAGCCCGCCGTCGGGGGTGACGATGCCGTGCCGGTCGGAGTCGGCGTCGTTGCCGGTGGCGATCGCGTAGTCCGCGCTGCGGCCGATCAGCGAGGCCATCGCGTGCGGCGAGGAGCAGTCCATGCGGATCTTCCCGTCCCAGTCCAGCGTCATGAAGCGCCAGGTGGGGTCGGTCTCCGGGTTGACCACGGTGAGGTCGAGGCGGTGCGTCTCGGCGATCCGGCCCCAGTAGGCGACCGAGGCGCCGCCGAGCGGGTCCGCGCCGATGCGCAGCCCCGCCTCCCGCACGGCGTCCAGGTCGAGCACGGACGGCAGGTCGGCGACGTAGCGGCCGAGGAAGTCGTGGCGCCGGGTGGTGTCGGCGGCGAGCGCGCGGCTGTACGGGATCCGCTTCACGCCGTCGAGGCCGGCCCGGATCAGGGCGTTGGCGCGGTCCTGGATCCAGCCGGTGGCCTCCGAGCCGGCCGGGCCGCCGTGCGGCGGGTTGTACTTGAAGCCGCCGTCGCGCGGCGGGTTGTGCGAGGGCGTGACGACGATGCCGTCCGCGCCGAGGTGGCGGTGGGCCAGGATCGCGTGCGAGACGGCCGGGGTGGGGGTGTAGCCGTCGGCCTCGTCCAGCAGGACGGTGACGCCGTTGGCGGCGAGCACCTCCAGCGCGGTGGCGCGGGCCGGCTCCGAGAGGGCGTGGGTGTCGATGCCGAGGAAGAGCGGGCCGGTCGTGCCCTGCTGGGCGCGGTAGTCGCAGATCGCCTGGGTGGTGGCGGCGATGTGCCACTCGTTGAAGGCGGCGTCCAGGGAGGAGCCGCGGTGGCCGGAGGTGCCGAAGGCGACCCGCTGGGCGGGGTCCTCGGGGTCGGGGCGCAGCGTGTAGTAGGCCGTGATCAGGCGGGACACGTCCACCAGATCGGCGGGCCGTGCGGGGGTGCCGGCGCGGGGGTCCACCATGGTCTCAGCCTCCGTCTCGTCACGGCTGTGCGATCAAGAGCAGGCTAACTCTGGACTTGTCCGTACCCACGCACGACGCGGCGCACGCCGCCCCGGCGGCGGGAACCGGTGAGGCGCCGGCGGGTCAGCGGCGCTTGAGACCGCCGAAGAGGCCGCGGCGCAGCCGCCGCAGCGGCGCCAGCAGCGACACCTTCGAACCGCGGCTCGGCTCGGCCTCGGGGGTCTGCGGGATGTTCACCCCACGCGGCGTCAGTTCACGTATCAGGCTGGCCGCCGCCGCGGAGTCGGCCGCGGAGAGGGCGGGAGCGCCGAGCACGGCGAGGTGCCGGTCCACGCGCCGGCCGGACGAGCCCGTGCCGCACTGGACCGCGGGAATCCGCGGCCTGGGACGCGTGTGCTGCAACTGTTCCATGACATCCCACCCCTTGGGAGGCACCAGGGCCGTGAACCGAAGACTATCCACCTACAGCGGTTCGCGCGCAACCGCCTACCCTTACCCGCCTTCACCGCCCGATTTCCCGTGAGCCCGCGCCCGGCCGGCCTTCGCCGCGCCACCACGGTACTCGCCTCTCCGGCCCGCCGCAGCAGGGGGGTTGGGAAAGCCGGTGCGCAAAGGGCGCGTCCTCGCACGCCCCGGCGGCGCCGGGCTCGCGCCACGGGGCGTGCGAATTCCGCGCGCGCCCCGGCCGATGCCGGCCTTCGCCGGCATCGGCGAATTCCCGGAGCGATGAATCGAGATGACGGAGGAAAAGCCGGAAAACGTGTCGCGTTGTCGACATCCCGATACGGACACATTCCCGCTTTCCGTACGACAGTCCGCCGCACGGACCCGTCAGCCTCCGAGCAGCCGCAGGACGTCGGCCAGCCCCCGCTCGCCGGTCCGCTCCTCCCCCGCCAGGACGAACGCCCGCAACCCGGCGATCACCGCGCCCCCGTCGCGCGCCGGGTTGTCGCCGACCATCAGCGTCCGCCGCGGCTCGGCGCCCAGCTCCGCGCAGGCCTTGAGGAAGAGCTGCGGGTCCGGCTTCTCGCGTCCCACCTCGCAGGAGAGCACCACCGAGCCGATCTCCTCCTCCAGCCCGAACCGCCGCAGATGGACGCGCAGGTCCCAGCCGAAGTCGCTGACGATCCCCACCGGCAGGCCGCGCCGCCGCAGCTCGCGCAGCACCGGCGCGGTGTCCGGGTACGGCACCCAGGCGTCCGCGGCGATCAGCTCGGCGTAGGCGGCGTCCTCCACTCCGCGCAGCAACGGGACCTGCCCGAACAGCGCGTCCATCGCCGCCCGGTGGCGCCGCGGGGACAGGTCGCGGCCGACCTGCGCCTCGGCCACCCCGGGCAGCTCCATCGCCTCCGCGACCTCGCCGGCCACGGCCTCGGCCTCCGCCGGGTCGAGCGCGCGTCCGGTGCGGGCGGCGATCCGGAGCAGCCAGTCGGCCGTCGGGATCAGGCGGAACAGCGTGTTGGAGAAGTCGAACAGCACGGCGCCGATCGGCGGCACGGGCGCGGCGAGGGCCTGCTCACCGGGATGGTTGACGGTGCGGCTGGGGAAGAGCGAGCGGGCCACGGTCGTCCAGTTCAGTCGGAGTCGGGGCGGTGGCGGGTCGGCAGGTCGGTCGGCGGGCCGGTCGGCGGGCCGGCGCTCGCCGCGGTGTGTGCTGATCGGTATGTCGCTTCATACGTCGGTGTGATCAGCGGACGACACGCCACGGCCAATGAAACCATCCGCGCGCGCCGCGGTGTCTCATCGACCGAGGAATCACCGCATTCCGGACAGCTCCCCCAGCGGAAAAGGATTCTTCGTCCATGTCCTCTCCTCGCACCCCGCGCGGCATCGTCCTGTCCGCCGTGGCCGCCGCCGCGCTGGCCGGGGCGGTCGCCGTACCGGCCGCAGCCTCCACCACCGGCCGACCCTCCACCGCCCCCGCGGCCCAGCAGGCCGCGCAGCCCGCCGCCCAGCAGGCCGCGCAGCCCGCCGCCAAGCCCGCGCCCAAGCCCGTGGCTCAGCCGGCCGCGAAGCCCGCCGCCGCCCCGCCGGCCCGCGAGGGCAGCCCGAGCTCGATCGTCGACCGGGTCGCCGACTTCTACGGCGCCTACATCGACGCCGTCGTCGGCGTCCACCCCAAGCTCCAGCACGTGCTGCGCGCGGACTACCTCACCAAGTCGTTCGAGAAGCGCCTGACCGCCTGGGAGAAGCGCAACCACGCCGACGGCGTGCTGCGCGCCCAGGACAACCCGAGCCACTGGGCGGTCAGCTACCACGACTCGGGCGCCGGCCACGTCTTCACCACGGTCACGCTGACCTGGGGCACCGGCGCGCACCCGCTCACCACCCGGCTGGCCGTGCAGAGCGACAGCTCCACCAAGCTGATCTCGAACATCGAGGCGGCCCCGGCCAAGTGGTGACCGGAGATGTCCTCCGGGCGGCACCACACGCACCGCGCCCGCCCGCCCCGGCTCATCGCCGGTGCGGGCGGGCGCGGTGCGTCGCGGCGTCGTGAACGGCCGCGTCAGTCCTCGCCGCCGGACCGGGCACCGGGCAGCTGCTGTGCCGCAGGCGACGCGGCGACCGCGCCCGGCGCGGTGACGGCGCCGGCCGCGGGCCCACCGCCCGGGCCCGAGGTGAGCGCCCCGGCCGCGCCTCCGCCGCGCACCGCCGGCACACCGCCCCGCACGACGGCACCGGCCACCACCCCGCCCGCCGGCGTGTCGAGCGCGGCGAGCCGGGAGCGCAGTGCGAGGTACTCGCCGCGCCGGGTCGGCGGAGTCTGCGGCTCGGCCCCGAGCGGGGAGGCGTCGCGCACACCCCACACCCAGCGGTGCACCAGCACCTCGGCCGCCAGCTCCTCCCAGCTGCCGCTGGGACGGGTGCGCGGTCCGGGCACGAAGGTCTCCCAGAACCACAGCGGCGGCACCGCCCCGGCCTGGCAGCCCTCGGCGATCCGGGTCCGGGCCTCGGCGAGCAGCCGGTCGCGGGCGGCGGTGGCGGCGTCCCGGTCGGCGCGGGTGGTCGAGCGGGCCCGCTCGTCGGCGGCCAGCCGCTCGCGGGCGGCCTCGGCGCCGTCCCGCAGCTCGCGCTCGGCCTGCTCGGCCCTCCTCAGCTCGGCTCGCGCCTGCTCGTAGCCCTGCAGCGCGCGCCGGTACTCACCGCGCGGGGCGTGCCGTTCGCCGCCGCGGCCCGCGGCGAGCCGGCCGGCCGCCGCCATCGCGGCCTCGGTGCGGGCGCGCACGGTCGCGCACGCCTGCTCGTGCCGGGCCACCTCGGCCTGCTCGGCGTCCCGCTGAGCAGGCGTCAGCAGCGCCTCCTCGGCCCGGCGCCCGGTGCGGACCGCCTCGCGCAGCGAGAGGACCGGATCGTCCAGCCGGTCGAGGTCGACCTCGTGCGCGCCGGAGCGGATCCGGCCGGTGCGCTCCAGCCAGTCCAGCCGGGGCTCCAGCCGCGCCATCCGGGCGGCGGTGTCGCCGACCAGGCGCTCGACCTCGTCGACCCGGGAGGCCATCGAGGCGGTCTCGGCGGCGAGCCGGGCCTGGGTCTTGCGCAGCTCCTCGCGCTGCGCCTCCAGCCCCTCCTCGATCCGCTCGGCGTCGGCCTTGCGGGCGGCGCGCTCCCGCTCCAGGGCGGCCTTCTCGCCCTTGCGGAAGCCCTCGGCGAGGTCCGCGGCAACGGACTCGCGCAGGCCGTCGAGGCCGGCCAGGGTGGTCTCGGCGGTCTTCAGCCGGGTCTCGACCGTGCTCAGGCGCAGCGCGGACTCCCGCGCCCGCACCTCGGCGGCGATCGTGTCGACCTGCCGCTGCAGGCTCTCCAGCTCGGTCTTGAGGTGGCCGGTGAGGCGGCGCAGCAGTTCGGTCTGGTCGGGCCCGTTCTCCGGTTCCAGGCCGCGCTCGGCGCGGACCCGGTTGCGGCCCAGCTCCTCCAGCCAGCGGTCGGCGTCGTTGCTCATCGGGCGGCACCTCCGCGCCGTGCGGCGGCCCGGCAGAGCAGGTCGCAGGCCAGGTAGAGGAGCACCGCGAGGACGGTCACGGTGCCGTAGGCGGGGGCGGCGGTCCCGCCCAGCCAGCCCCAGGCGCCGGCCGCGAGGACGGCGGCCACCAGCGCTGCGGCGCCGACCCGGCGCAGCCGGTGCCGGGCGGGGTCCTGCGGGGCGCGGGTCTGCAGCAGCTCCCAGACGGCGAGCGCGAGCAGCGGGACGGCCAGGCCGAGCCGGTTCGCCGGGGCGCCCTGCCCGGTCGCGGCGAGCGCCGCGAGGGCGAGGGCGCCGAGCGCGGCGAGCACGCCGGCGATCCGCCGGATCAGCCGGGTGCGCAGGCGGCGGGGCCGGTCGCGTTCCTCGGCGGTGCGCGCCTCCCAGGCGACCAGCGCGTCGGCCTCCTCGAACAGCGTGGCGACGGTGCCGGGCAGGTTCTGGCTGGCGGCGCGGTGCGCGGCGGCGAGCCGCCCGCGGCGCTCGGCGCGCTCGGCGACGGCCGCGCCGACGGCGAAGGAGTGCCGACCGCGGCGTCCGGCGGGCGCCGTCCGCACGGGGACGCCTGCGGGCGCGGCGGCTCCGGCCGCTCCGGCTCCGCCGCCGCGCGGCTCGGCGGGCACGCCGAGCGTTCCGTCGCCCGCCCGCTCGCGCCCTCCGGCAGCCTCGCGCGGGCCGGCAGCCTCACGCGGGCCGGGCACCGCGCCGGTGCTCGCGCCGCTCCCGCCGGCGCCGCGCTCCGCGCCGCCCGGGCGACTGCCGTTCGCCGCTTCCGCCGCGTCCGCCGTGCCCGCCTCGGTCGTGCCGCCGCTGTCGTCGAGCACCTCGTCGGCGCCCGGTCCCACCGGTCTCTCGGCCACCTCTTCCCCTCCCGTCCGTCCGCTCCCCGCGTCGCGCGCCGCATTCTGGTACGCGGCGCCGCACAGGGCCAATCGGCGCGCCCAATGTGGCCCCTCGCCGAGCTTCCCGGCGGGCGCACGGCCGGTCCGCCCACGCCTCGGCATCCCGCCGGCGCGTCCCCCATGCGGACGAACGGGCTCCGGAGCGGGCAAGATAGGTCGGGTGACCCTGATCGACCGCCTCCCCGAAGCCCCCGCCCCCGACGACCTCTTCGAAGCCTTCTCCGCGTGGGCCGAGGAGCGGGGCATCAGCCTCTACCCGCACCAGGAGGAGGCGCTGATCGAGGTGGTCTCCGGCTCCAACGTCATCCTCAACACCCCCACGGGCTCGGGGAAGTCGCTGGTCGCGGCGGGCGCGCACTTCGCCGCGCTGGCGGAGGGCCGCCGCACCTTCTACACCGCGCCGATCAAGGCGCTGGTGTCGGAGAAGTTCTTCGACCTGGTGAAGATGTTCGGGACGGCCAATGTCGGCATGATGACCGGCGACGCCTCGGTCAACCCGACCGCGCCGATCATCGCCTGCACCGCCGAGGTGCTCGCCTCGATCGCGCTGCGCGACGGCCGGCTCGCCGACGTCGGCCAGGTCGTGATGGACGAGTTCCACTTCTACGCCGACCCGGACCGCGGCTGGGCCTGGCAGGTCCCGCTGATCGAGCTGCCGCAGGCGCAGTTCCTGCTGATGTCGGCCACCCTCGGCGACGTCGCCCGGTTCGAGAAGGACCTCACCCGCCGCACCGGCCGCCCCACCACCGTCGTCGCCAACGCGACCCGCCCGGTGCCGCTGTACTACGAGTACCGCCGCACCACCCTGCACGACACCCTCGAGGACCTGCTCTCCTCCGGCAAGGCGCCGGTGTACGTCGTGCACTTCACGCAGGCCGCGGCGGTCGAGCGGGCGCAGTCGCTGATGAGCATCAACATGTCGACGAAGGCGGAGAAGGACGCCATCGCCTCCCTCATCGGCAACTTCCGCTTCACCACCAAGTTCGGCCGCAACCTGTCCCGTTTCGTCCGGCACGGCATCGGCGTGCACCACGCCGGCATGCTGCCCAAGTACCGCCGTCTGGTGGAGCGGCTGGCCCAGGCCGGGCTGCTCAAGGTCATCTGCGGCACGGACACCCTCGGCGTCGGCGTCAACGTCCCGATCCGCACGGTGCTGTTCACCGCGCTGTCGAAGTACGACGGGCGGCGGGTGCGGCTGCTGCGCGCCCGCGAGTTCCACCAGATCGCGGGCCGCGCCGGGCGGGCCGGCTACGACTCCGTCGGCTACGTCGAGGCGCAGGCCCCCGAGCACGTGGTCGAGAACGAGAAGATGCTCGCCAAGGCCGGCGACGATCCCAAGAAGCGCCGCAAGGTGGTGCGCAAGAAGGCCCCCGAGGGCTTCGTCAACTGGTCCGACGAGACCTTCACCAAGCTCATCGACGCCCAGCCGGAGCCGCTGGTCTCCCGCTTCAAGGTGTCGAATCTGATGCTGCTGTCGGTGATCAACCGTCCCGGCAACGCCTTCGAGGCGATGCGGCACCTGCTCACCGAGAACGACGACGACCGCCGCACCCAGCGCCGGCACATCCGCGAGGCCATCGCGATCTACCGCTCGCTGCTGGACGCGGGCGTGGTCGAGCGGGTCCCCGAGGACGACCCGGAGTACGCGGAGGGCCGCATCGTCCGGCTCACCGTCGACCTGCAGTCGGACTTCTCGCTCACCCAGCCGCTGTCCACCTTCGCGCTCTCCGCCTTCGAGCTGCTCGACCCGGAGTCCCCGAGCTACGCGCTGGACGTGCTGTCGGTCGTCGAGGCCACCCTCGACGACCCGCGGGCGATCCTGGTCGCCCAGGAGAACAAGGCCAAGGGCGCCGCGGTCGCCGAGATGAAGGCCGACGGGATCGAGTACGAGGAGCGCATGGAGCGCCTCGCCGACATCTCGTACCCGAAGCCGCTCGAGGAGCTGCTGGAGCACGCCTACGAGGTGTACCGGCGCGCCCACCCGTGGATCGGCGACCACCCGCTGCGCCCCAAGTCCGTCGCCCGCGACCTCTACGAGCGCGCGATGACCTTCACCGACTACGTCGGCTACTACGAACTCCCGCGCACCGAGGGCCTGGTGCTGCGCTACCTGGCCTCCGCCTACAAGGCACTGGAGCACGCCGTCCCGGAGGAGACCAAGAGCGACGACCTGCGGGACCTGATCGCCTGGCTCGGCGAGCTGGTCCGCCAGGTCGACTCCTCGCTGCTGGACGAGTGGGAGAAGCTGGCCAACCCGGAGGACGAGGAGCGGCTCGACGAGGAGGGCAGCCCGATCGAGGACCGCCCGGCGCCGGTGACCGCCAACCCGCGGGCCTTCCGGGTGCTGGTGCGCAACGCGATGTTCCGCCGGGTCGAGCTGTGCGCGCTGGAGAACTACACGGAGCTGGCGGCGCTCGACGAGGCGGACGGCGGCTGGGACGCCGACCGCTGGGCCGACGCCATGGACGCCTACTGGGACGAGCACGAGGACCTGCTGACCGGCCCGGACGCGCGCGGGCCCAAGCTGCTGATGATCGACGAGGAGTCGGTGCAGGGCGCCTGGATCGTCCGGCAGATCTTCGACGACCCGGCCGGCGACCACGACTGGGGCATCTCGGCGGAGGTCGACCTCGCCGCCTCCGACGAGGAGGGCCGGGCGGTGCTGCGCGTCACGGCCGTCGACCGGCTCTGACGCGTTCGCGACGCCGCGCCCCCAGGTCGCCCTCCGTCCCCACCCCTCCCGTTCCCCGGGCGATGGTGGGCCTGCGCCGCCCGACCGAATAGGCTTCGTCGTATGCCGTTTGCCTACATCCCGCCGCCGCCGACCAACGGCGTCCATCTGGGCCCGCTCTTCGTGCACTTCTACGGGCTCATGTACGTCGTCGGCATCGCGCTGGCCGTGTACATCGGCCGCCGCCGCTGGCGCGCGGCCGGCGGAGACCCGGCGCTGGTCGACGAGATCGCGCTGTGGGGGGTCCCGGCCGGGATCATCGGCGGGCGGCTGTACTTCGACGTCACCACGCCGAAGTACATCCCGCACGTCTGGTACGGCTTCCTCGCGGTCTGGGACGGCGGCCTCGGCATCTGGGGCGGCGTCGCGCTGGCGACCGTCGTCGGCGTCTGGCGGGTGAAGCGCTCCCGCGCGGCGGTGCTGCCGTTCATGGACGCGGTCGCGCCGGCGATCCTCTGCGCGCAGGCCATCGGCCGCATCGGCAACTACTTCAACCAGGAGCTGTTCGGCGGCCCCAGCTCGCTGCCGTGGGCCCTCAAGGTCGACGACCAGTTCCGCCCCGCGGGCTACCTCGACCAGGCGACCTTCCACCCCACCTTCCTCTACGAGCTGATCTGGGACCTCGCGCTCGCCGCCTTCCTCGTTTGGCTCGGCCACCGCACCCGCCGCGCGCCGGCCGCCGCTGACGCCTCCGCTCTCGCCTCCGCCGCGTCCCGCCGCCCCCTGGTCCGCCCCGGCAGCCTCTTCGCCCTCTACGTCGCCGGCTACTCGGCGTTCCGGATGTTCGAGGAGTCCCTGCGCGTCGACCCCTCCGAGCACTTCCTCGGCCTCCGCCTCAACTTCTACGTGGCCGCCGTCCTCACCGTCCTCGCCCTCCTCTGGTTCGCCCACCTTCAGCGCCGCCCCACGCCGCCCTCTCCGGCCACGGACGCGGCCACCCCCGCCCCGACCGAGCCCGCCTCCGAGGCCCCCACGCCGTCGGAGACCCCCGAACCCGACACGGCCGAGCCCGCCGGCCCCGAATCCCCCACCCCCGACCAGCCCGACACCACCCGCCCCGCCCGCTCCCGCCGCTGATCCTGTTCGCCCGGCACCCGGACGCCGCCACCCGCGCGGACCTCAGGCCACTGATCCACGAACCGGCTCCCTGGCTCGCCGACGAGTACATCCGCACCCACGGCGTCAAAGCTCCTCGCTGAGTTCCGGTCGAGGTCGGCTCATGGATGAAAGGTTCATGGTTGAATGGTGGCATGCTGTATGCCACGCCGACACTCGATGCCGCTGATCTGCGGGTGCTGGACGAGATCGAGGAGATGCGGGCCGCGCTGCGGCACAACCTGGCCGTCCGGCCTCGGTGGGACCGGCCGTTGCGGCGGCATATGACGGCGCGGGCGGTGGCGGGGTCGAACACGATCGAGGGCTACGCGGCCACGGTCGACGACGTTGAGGCGATCATGAGCGGTGAGGAGCCGCTGGATGCCTCGGACGCGGTGCGCGCGGAGATCGCCGGCTACCAGCAGGCACTCACCTACATCCAGTCCCTCGCGGACGCCCCCCACTTCAGCTACCAGGCGGAGGGGCTCAACGGCCTGCACTTCATGATGCAGTCGACGCACCTGGTGAAGCGGCCGGGACGGTGGCGCAATCGCGAGGTGTGGATCAACGAGCCGGGTCGGCCCGATGTCCGGGCGTACACCGCCCCGGACCCCGAGCGCGTCCCCGGGCTGATGGACGAGCTGATCAGTTGGCTGAACGAGGGCGACCTCGACGCGCCGGTGCAGGTGCGGGCGTCGATGGCGCATCTGAACCTGGTGAAGATCCATCCCTGGCACGACGGCAACGGCCGGATGTCGCGGGCGCTGTCCACGCTCGTGTTCGCCCGCGAGCGCCTGATGCCGCCGGAGTTCTCCTCGATCGAGGAATGGCTCGGCTATCCGGCCAACACGGTCCGGTACTACGACGTGCTTGCGGAGGTCGGCGGCCCGGAGTACTCGCCCGAACGCGACACGCGCCCGTGGATCCGGTTCTGCCTGCGCGCGCACCACCAGCAGGCCCAGTACGCGCAGCATCTGATCAACCGTCAGAACCGCGGCTGGCTCGCGCTGCTCGACGCCCTGCGCGCCTCCGGCGTCGACGAACAGCTCGCCGAGCGCTACCTCTACGCGCTGCTGCCGGCCTTCCTCGGGCACCGCGTGCGGCGCGCGCTCTACCAGGCGGACGCCGAGCTCGGCGAGGCCAGCGCGATGCGCGACATCCGACTGCTGCGCGACGCCGGCTGGCTGGTCCAGCACGGCAAGGCGCGCGGCACCTTCTACACCGCCGGCGCCCGCATGGCCCCCGTCCACGAACAGGTCACCCAGCACATCGGGCCGCTACGCGACCCGTACGCCGAGGGCTGATGCCGCAACGGCCCGGCGCCGGGAGGGCGTCGGGCCGTTGGGGCGAAGCGGGGGTGACGCGTCAGTCCGTGCCGGATTCCATGGCGGCGCGGTCGAGCATCTTCTCCTCGTCCTCGGTGGACTCGCCTCGGGAGGCGATGGCCTCGGCGCCGCCCTCGGGCATCGCGCCGATCAGGCCGGTCGCCGCGGCCTGCGCCGCGCCGAGGGCCGGGGCGGCGGACGGGGCGGCGGCGCCGATCAGGCCGAGGCCGGTGTACTGCTCCAGGCGGGCGCGGGAGTCGGCGATGTCCAGGTTGCGCATGGTCAGCTGGCCGATCCGGTCGGTCGGGCCGAAGGCCGAGTCCTCGGTGCGCTCCATGGAGAGCTTGTCCGGGTGGTAGCTGAAGGCCGGGCCGGTGGTGTCGAGGATCGAGTAGTCCTCGCCGCGGCGCAGTCGCAGGGTCACCTCGCCGGTGACGGCGCTGCCGACCCAGCGCTGCAGCGACTCCCGGATCATCAGCGCCTGCGGGTCCAGCCAGCGCCCCTCGTACATCAGGCGGCCGAGGCGGCGGCCCTCGTTGTGGTACTGGGCGAGGGTGTCCTCGTTGTGGATGGCGTTGACCAGCCGCTCGTAGGCGGCGTGCAGCAGCGCCATGCCCGGGGCCTCGTAGATCCCGCGGCTCTTGGCCTCGATGATCCGGTTCTCGATCTGGTCGGACATGCCCAGACCGTGGCGCCCGCCGATCGCGTTGGCCTCCATCACCAGGTCGACGGCGGAGGCGAACTCCTTGCCGTTGATGCTGACCGGGCGGCCCTGGACGAAGCCGACGGTGACGTCCTCGGCGGCGATCTCGACGGCCGGGTCCCAGAACCGGACGCCCATGATCGGCTCGACGGTCTCCAGGCTGGTGTCGAGGTGCTCCAGGGTCTTCGCCTCGTGGGTGGCGCCCCAGATGTTGGCGTCGGTGGAGTACGCCTTCTCGGTGCTGTCGCGGTAGGGCAGGTCGTGCGCGACCAGCCACTCCGACATCTCCTTGCGGCCGCCCAGCTCGGTCACGAAGTCCGCGTCCAGCCACGGCTTGTAGATCCGCAGGTTGGGGTTGGCGAGCAGGCCGTAGCGGTAGAACCGCTCGATGTCGTTGCCCTTGAAGGTCGAGCCGTCGCCCCAGATCTGGACGTCGTCCTCCAGCATCGCGCGGACCAGCAGCGTGCCGGTGACGGCGCGGCCGAGCGGCGTGGTGTTGAAGTACGCGCGCCCGCCGGAGCGGATGTGGAACGCGCCGCAGGCGAGCGCGGCCAGGCCCTCCTCCACCAGCGCCTCGCGGCAGTCGACCAGCCGCGCGACCTCGGCGCCGTAGGACTTGGCGCGGCCGGGCACGGAGTCGATGTCGGGCTCGTCGTACTGGCCGATGTTGGCGGTGTAGGTGCACGGGACGGCGCCCTTGTCGCGCATCCAGGCGACCGCGACCGAGGTGTCGAGGCCGCCGGAGAAGGCGATGCCGACGCGCTCGCCGACGGGGAGGGAGGTGAGGACCTTGGACATAGGTAGAGTATGCGTCTTCCCGCATGATCATGCAACGCGGGCGCGCGAGAGCGGCCGCGGCCGGCACCCACACCGGCACCGACACGGGCACCGGCGCACGGCTAGGATGCCCGGCGTCGCGAGCCGAGCGCCAGGAGGATCACCGGTGGCGGGACTGGACGAACCGAACGAACCGCACGGCGCGCCGCGCCCCGACCCGCCGGCCTTCGGCGACGAGCGGACGATGCTCCGCGCCTTCCTCGACTTCCACCGCGGCACGATCGCTCTCAAGTGCCGCGGCCTGACCGACGAGCAGCTGCGCCGCCAGGCCTCGCCGCCCTCGGCGCTCTCGCTCATCGCGCTGCTGCGGCACATGGCCGAGGTCGAACGCACCTGGTTCCGCCGGGTGATCGGCGGCGAGGAGGACCTGCCGCTGGTCTGGTCGGACAGCGGCGACTTCCAGGCCGCCTACGACCCCGCCGCCTGCGCCGACTGCACCGGCGCCGAGGCGTTCGCGGCCTGGGAGGCCGAGGTCGCGCACGCCCGCCGGATCGAGCGGGCGCAGGAGTCGCTCGACCGCGCCGTGCACGTGCCGCGCTGGGGCGAGACGGTCTCGCTGCGGATGCTCATGCACCACCTGGTTCACGAGTACGCGCGCCACTCCGGGCACGCGGACCTGCTCCGCGAGGCGGTCGACGGCACCACCGGGGTCTGACGCGCGTACGCGCCGGCCGGGTCCCCGCGCGGGGACCCGGCCGGCGCGCGGCACGCCAGGAGCGAAGGGCTCAGCCCATCTCCTCCAGCGCCTTGCCCTTGGTCTCGCGGACGAACCTCGCCACGAAGAAGAACGAGATCGCCGCGAACGCCGCGTAGATGACGTACGTCCCGGACAGGTTCCAGTCCGACATCTGCGGGAACGTCTTGGTGACCGCCCAGTTGGCGATCCAGTTGAACGCCGTGGCGATCGACATCGCCGCCGCGCGGATCCGCAGCGGGAACATCTCGCCGACCATCACCCACAGGATGACGCCCCAGGAGACCGCGAAGAAGAACACGAAGGCGTGCGCCGCGATCAGCGCGGTGAGGCCCTGGGCGTGCGGGATGGAGATGTCGTTCCCGGTGCCGGTCTTGTAGGAGAACGCCCAGGCGGCGAGGGCCAGCGAGACCGCCATGCCGGCGGAGCCGATCAGCGCCAGCGGCTTGCGGCCGATCCGGTCGATGACCAGCATCGCCAGCACGGTGCCGACGATGTTGATGATCGAGGTCGACAGCGAGATCAGCAGCGAGCTGGACTGGTCGATCCCGACCGACTGCCACAGGATCGACGAGTAGTAGAAGATCACGTTGATGCCGACCAGCTGCTGGAAGACGGCCAGCCCGATGCCGACCCAGACCACCGGCAGCAGCCCGGCCCGGCCCTGGAACAGGTCGGCGAAGCGCGGCTTGTGGTCGGTCCGCAGGCCCTGCTCGATCTCGGCGATGCGGGCGGCGGTGTCGGCGTGCTCGCCCTCGACGTCGCGCAGCACCGCCGCGGCCCGCTCGGTGCGGCCGACGCTGATCAGCCAGCGCGGCGACTCGGGGATCAGCGAGGCGAGCACGAAGTAGACGATCGCCGGGACGGCGCAGGCCATCAGCATCCACTGCCAGGCGTCGAGCGCGCCCAGCTTGTTCTGGCTGCCGCCGTGCGCGCCCTGCGCGATGCCCCAGTTGACCAGCTGCGAGGCGGTGATGCCGACGACGATGCCGAGCTGCTGGAACGAGGACAGCGCGCCGCGCAGCCGCGGCGGGGCGATCTCGGCCATGTAGGTCGGGCCGATGACGGACGCGAGGCCGATGGCGATGCCGCCGAAGACGCGCCAGATGCCCAGGCCCCAGATGTTTCCGGGCATGGACGAGCCCACCGCGCTGACCGCGAAGAGGGCGGCGGCGATCTGCATGATGCGGATGCGGCCGAGCCGGTCGGCCAGGCGGCCGGCGAATATCGCGCCCACGGCGGAGCCGAGCAGCGCGGTGGCCACCACCGTGCCGGTCTCACCGGCGCCCACGTGGTAGTGGTCCTGGATGCCGGTGACGGCGCCGTTGATCACGGAGCTGTCGTATCCGAAGAGGAAGCCGCCGAGCGCCGCGGCGGCCGTGATGAAGACCACGCGCCCCAGGCGATAGGCGCCCGAGGAGCCTTCGCGCCCGCCGGCTGCCGCGACTCTGCCGGCGCTGTCGGCGCTCGCGGCGGTGCCGGTGGCGGCCCGGGCCGACCGGCCCGGCTGTGTGTCGCGCTCCCTGCTCATGCTCACGGTCTCTACTCCTGGCGGCTCGACGTCGAGCCGGTCGGCGGGTGCGGTGCGTCGCCGTGACGGCGAGCTCGGGACGAAGCCGAAACGGAGCGGCACGCGGCCTTCACCGTCTTCACTTCTCGAACTCCAACGCACCGCTGTCTGGTGTTGAGCGTTTAACTTACGTACACAACGGGCTGTGCGCCACCCCGCCCCCGGGTGACAGCGGGGAATATGCGGGTGTTACCTTCACGACCCGAACCCCGGGCCCTCTGGCGGGCCGTCCGCCGGGCCCTCCGCGGGTGCCCCCGGCGCAGGCCGCGCCGGAGGCGCGAGCGGGGCCAGTCCCTGCTCGCGCAGCCAGGCGAACTGGAGGCGCACCTGGTCGGCGTAGCCGCCGCCGTGGTCGCCGAACTCCCAGGCCTGCATCCGGGCCGGTCCGGCGTAGCGGTGGTAGGCGGCGAACACCGTGGACGCCGGGCAGACCGGGTCCATCAGCGCGGCGCTGAACAGCGCCGGGGCGGTGGCGCGCGCCGCGTGGTGCAGGCCGTCGAAGTAGTCCAGCGTCCCGAACACGCGCTCCTCGGCGCCGCGGTGGTGCAGCCGCAGGTAGTCGGCGAGCTCGGTGTAGGGCGACTGCAGGGCGGTCCGCGCGGCGCGCCGGAAGTGGCACAGGAACGGCACGTCCACCAGCGCCCCGGCGACCAGCTCCGGCGCCAGCCCGGCCACCGCCAGGGCCAACCCGCCGCCCTGGCTCGCGCCGGCGACGGTGATCCGCCGCGGGTCGACCGCCGGGTGCTCGCGCAGCGCCTCCACCGCGCGCACGCAGTCGGCGGTCAGCCGGCGGTAGTAGTGGTCGTGCGGGTCCTCGATGCCGCGGGTGAGGAATCCGCCCGCCCACTGCGTCCCGGCGGCCGCGCCGTCCGGGTCGGGCGTGTCGGTGCCCTGGCCCCGGCTGTCCACGACCAGGTGCGCGTAGCCGGCGGAGGGGAAGAACACGTGTTCCACCGGGAGGCCGCGGCCGCCGGTGTACCCGAGGTACTGCACCACCGCGGGCAGCAGGCCCTCCTGGTCGCCGCTCGCGCGCGGCAGCAGCAGCCATGCCGCCACCGGCTCCCCGGCCCACCCGTTGAACCGCACGTCGTACACCTGGAACGCGGTCATCTGGTGCTCGTCGAAGGCCAGCGGCGTCCAGCGGGCGCCGAGCGGGTGGGAGCGGGTCTCCTTGAGCGTGCGCGCCCAGAACGCGTCGAAGTCGGGCGGCTCCGGTACCTCCGGCCGGTACTCCCGGAGCTGCTCCAGCGGCATGTCGGTCAGCGGCATCGGCGAGCCCCCTTCATGGTGCGGACGTCGAACCCCTGCCCCGGCACCCGCCCGGCACACGTCGGCCCGGCTTCCGGCCCCTTACGCCGCGGGCGTCCCGTTACACTCCGGCCCGTGATGACGTGGTCGGACATCTCCGGGATCGCCACCGGCGGCGGCACCCTGCTGCTCGCGGTCGCCACCTTCGCCTCCGTGCGGTCCGCCGACCGCGCGGCGCGGTCGGCGGACCGGGCGCTGCTCGCCTCACTGCGACCGGTGCTGATCCCCGCCCGCCTCAACGACGGGGACCAGAAGGTACACTGGGCCGACGGCCATCTGCGCCTGCTCCACGGCGGCCACGCGCTGGCCGAGTTGGACGAGCAGACCGGCGCGGTCTACCTCGGCATCCCCCTGCGCAACACCGGCCCCGGTCTCGGCGTGCTGCACGCCTGGCACGCGGAGGGCCGGCCCCGGCTCGCCGGCGCACCGCACGCACCGCTGTCCGCCTTCCAGCCGTCGGTCCGCGACCTGTACGTCCCGGCCCACGACCTCGGCTACTGGCACGCCGCCGTGCGCGACCCGCAGGACCCGCGCTACCCCGGGCTCGCCGAAGCGGTGCGCGAGCGCCGCCAGTTGAGCGTCGACCTGCTTTACGGCGACCATGAGGGCGGCCAGCGCGCCGTCACCCGCTTCGCGTTGATCCCCCTGGAGGACGCCTCCCCCGAGGACCGCGCCCGCGGCGGCGGCTGGCTCTGCGAACCCGTCCGCCACTGGAACCTCGACCGCCCCGACCCGCGCTGAGCATCGTGGATCGCGATGGTGTCCAGAGATACGGGACACCGGTGGGATGGCGGAAATGCGGTTGCCCGCGCGGGCGGTGGGCGCGGAGACTCGGCGCGTGTCCGATGCCGACTGTGCCGAGTCAGCCGCGTCAGCCCCACCGCCCCTCGCCGCCGAGCAGGTGGAGGCGTTCGTGCGGGACGGGTTCGTCCTGCTGGAGCGCGCGTTTCCGCGTGAAGTCGCCGATGAGTGCCGGGCGTTCCTGTGGTCGGAGACCGGGTGCGACCCGGCGGACCCGGCGACCTGGACCCGGCCGGTGATCCGACTGCCCGGCTACGGGGGCGAGTTGTTCGACCGCGCGGCCAGGACGCCGCGCCTGCACGGCGCCTTCGACCAACTCGTCGGCCCGGGGCGCTGGTTGCCGCGCGAAGGACTGGGCACCTTTCCGATCCGGTTCCCGCACTCGGACCCGCCCGGCGACGACGGCTGGCACATCGACGGCAGCTTCACCCCGCCCGGGGAGCAGGGCTTCTGGGTCGACCGGCGCTCACGGGGCCGCGCGCTGCTGATGCTGTTCCTGTTCTCCGACATCGGGGTGGACGACGCGCCCACCCGGATCAAGGCGGGCTCGCACCTGGACGTCGCCCGCTTCCTGGAAGCCGCCGGGAAAGCCGGGAAAGCCGCCGGAGGCGGCGCCGGGGACGGTGGCGCCGAGCTGTTCGCGCTCTGCCGCGAGCTCGACGCCGCCGGGCTGCTCGACTCCCCGGACCGCCGCACCGTCCTCGCCACCGGCCGGGCCGGCGACGTCTACCTCTGCCACCCGTTCCTGATCCACGCCGCCCAGCCCCATCGCGGCAGCACCGCCCGCTTCATCGCCCAGCCGCCGCTGATGCCGGCCGACCCCGCCGGGCCGATCCGGCTCGACCACCCGGAGGGCGAGCTCTCGCCGCTCGAACGCGCGGTCGGGATCGCCCTCGGGTGACCAAGGGGCGGGCGAGTGGCCGCGTCAGCGCTCCATCAGGCCCATCTGCGCCTGGTTGTGGGTGTCCCCGGCGGCCGGCGGGAGGGCGCTCAGGCGGGCGAGCTGCTCGTCGGTGAGGCGGACCTCGTCGGCGGCGACGTTCTCCTCGACGCGGGAGACCCGCCGGGTGCCGGGGATCGGCGCGATGTCGTCGCCCTGGGCCAGCAGCCAGGCCAGCGCCACCTGGGCCGGCGTGGCGCCGACCTCCTGGGCCACCGCGGCGACCTGGTCGGCCAGGCGGAGGTTGTGCGCGAAGTTCTCCTCGCTGAAGCGCGGGTTGTCGGCCCGGAAGTCCTTGGGGTCGATCTGGTCGAGGGAGCGGATCGCGCCGGTGAGGAAGCCGCGCCCGAGCGGCGAGAACGGCACGAAGCCGATGTTCAACTCCCGCAGCGCCGGCAGCACTCGGGCCTCGGGGTCGCGGGTGAACAGCGAGTACTCCGACTGCACCGCCGTCACCGGGTGGACGGCGTGGGCGCGGCGGATCGTCTCCGGCCCGGCCTCGGACAGGCCGAAGTACCGGACCTTGCCCTCGGCGACCAGCTCCGCGACGGCGCCCGCGGTCTCCTCGATCGGCGTGCCCGGGTCGACCCGGTGCTGGTAGTAGAGGTCGATGTGGTCGGTGCCCAGCCGCTGCAGCGAACCCTCCACCGCCGCACGGATGTTGGCGGGGCTGCTGTCGACCGGGCCGGAGCGGCCGGTGTGCGAGACGAAGCCGAACTTGGTGGCCAGCACCACCTGGTCGCGCCGGCCCCGCAGCGCGCGCCCGACCAGTTCCTCGTTGGTGAACGGCCCGTAGACCTCTGCGGTGTCGACGAGGGTGACCCCCAGGTCCAGCGCGCGGTGGATCGCGCGCACGGACTCCGCGTCGTCGCTGCCCGCCCCGGCGTAGGCGTGGGACATGCCCATCGCCCCCAGCCCGATCCGTGCGACGTCCAGATCACCGAGCTTGACGTGCTTCATCGCTTGCGGCCTTTCCTTCGCGGTTCGGACGCCACTGGCAACACCACCCGCGGGCGTGATCATTCCCGGCTGGAGGGGTCCTTCAGCCCCACAGCAGCCCGCCGCTCCCCCGGCGTTCGACCCGCCGCCGCTTCACGGTGCGGAAGCGCCGGGCGACCAGCCGGGCCTGGTCGGCGGCGCCCACCAGCCCCGCCTCGTTGCCGAGCCGGGCGAGCACGATGTCGGCCTCGGGCCGGAACCCGCGGCCGGTGAGGGTGCGCTTGTAGGCCTCGCGGGCCGGGCCGATCAGCAGCTCGTCCGCGGCCGAGACGCCGCCGCCGATGACGAAGCGCCCCGGGTCCAGCGCCGCGGCCAGGTTGGCGATTCCCACGCCGAGCCAGTGCCCGATCTCCTGCAGCAGCTCGACGGCGACCGGGTCGCCCTCCTTCGCCGCCTGGGTGACCAGCGGGCCGGTGATCGCGCGGACGTCGCCGCCGACCCGCTCCAGCAGCGGCTGCGCCACCGGCGACTCGGCCGCCGCCAGCTCCCGCGCCTCGCGCACCAGCGCGTTGCCCGAGGAGTACTGCTCCCAGCAGCCGCGGTTGCCGCAGGGGCAGCGGTGGCCGCCCGGCACCACCTGCATGTGGCCGAACTCGCCCGCCATGCCGTACCGGCCGCGGTCCAGCCGGCCGCCGCGCACGATCGCGCCGCCGATGCCGGTGCCGAGGTTCACCATCACCAGGTGCTCCTCGCCGCGCCCGGCACCGAACCGCCACTCGGCCCAGGCGGCGGCGTTGGCGTCGTTCTCGACCACCACCGGCAGGCCCAGCCGGTCGGTCAGCGCCTCCTGCAGCGGCTCGTTGCGCCAGGACAGGTGCGGGGCGAACAGCACGCGGGCCCGGTCGGCGTCCACGAAGCCGGCCGCGCCGATGCCGACGGCGTGCACGTCGTGCCGGTCGGCGAGGTCGAGGACCAGCTCGACGATGGTGTCCTCGACCACCTTCGGGCTCTTGCTCTTGTCCGGGGTCTCGGTGCGCAGCCGCTCGACGACCTTGCCGTTGCCGTCCACCACGCCGGCCGCGACCTTGGTGCCGCCGATGTCGATGCCGACCGTCGGCAGCCGGAGGAGCTGGGCGGCGGTGGTCCCGCCGTTGCCGACCGCCCGCTCGCGGCGGGCGGCGAGGCGCCGGGTGCGCTCCGCCCGGTTCGACCGCCCCGATCCCAGCATCGAATATCTGTTCTGGCCGCTCACCTACGGTCCGCCCCTCGGTCTTGCCCGGCGCGCGGCCGGCTGTTCGGTCGGTGTCCACCGTATCCGGGAGCGGGCCGGGAACGCCCATCGCGTCCGGCCGGTGCGGTGACCGTGCGCATACGATCGCCCGGCTTTCGCGCACGACGGGTGACAATCCGGCTGGCCGGAAATAGGCTGAGCACACCCCAGCTCTCCAGCGGTGGGGAGTGGCCCTCGGGGGGAGGTGCCCGCGATGAGCATGCCCGTGGCCGTTTCCGGCGTGGGCCGCATGCGACCCGGGGATCATCTGTGCCTGGTCCACGAGACCCCTGAAGAGCGCGAGTCGGTGCTCGCGGACTTCATCGCGGACGGCCTGATGGACCGCCAGAAGGTGCTCCTCCTCTCCGCGGAGGGCACGCCCGGCGATCTCTCCGGACTGCTGACCGCGGTCGGCGCGCGCGGCCTGGATCCCGGCGCGTACCTCGACAGCGGGGTGCTCGCGGTACGCCCGGCCGCCGACGCGGCCCGGGCCGTGGAGGCGGCCCTCCTCTCCGGCGCCC
>Ga0164242_10001502_pt1 | contig 27706 bp, 19 predicted proteins | sample OricomgcompostMG_FD_108783 | JGI IMG/M metagenome (GOLD analysis project Ga0164242, IMG submission 108783) | Miracle-Growth compost microbial communities from Emeryville, California, USA - Original compost - Miracle growth compost (MG) ...
CGCAAGGGCGGCGAGCGGCGCGAGGTCTTCCCCGACAGACCCGTCCGCTTCGAGCTTCGCAAACGCCCTCGTCGGCGCAACGCTGTAATGTGCGTACACCTCCTCCTTGTCGTCCCAGAAGAGGAACCAGTTCTTCTCGAGGCGGCCGTACGGGCCCGGGCGCTGCATCTCCGTGCCCTGAGTGAAGCCGCCACTCGACTTGTGCTCCGCATCAGCGGCCCACTCCATCAACGTCCCAAAGTCCTGGACCCACTGCCCGAAACAAGTGAACCGTGAGTTGGACCCGTAGACGACGTAGGGCGTACCGGGTCCGTAGAGGACACGGGCATCGTGGGGCCCGACGTTGATAGCTAACACGGCAAGCTCGCCGTCGCACGTGATGCCCGTCGTAGGCTCGACGGGCAGGATTGCCGGGGAGTTGTTGCACCGGAGCACACCCCCCTCGAAGGAGGCATAGCAAACTAACTCCGAAAAGTGCATTGTCTTGGCGGCGCCCTGGCGCTGGGCGACGACCACCCAGGTGTCGTCCTGCAAGGGGTGAGGGATGATGTTGGGATTCATGGCCTCCTCGTTCCCCATGACTATCCGGAAGTATTTGCGGTCCGCTGTTGATGCTGAGAAGACTTCATGGTGCGATTCCGGGGCGGATCCATCGCTGTCTTGGTTGGGGGGCGGCGGCGGTGTCAGTTTCTGGTCCCCTGCCGGAGCCGGTGCCGGATCCGGGGTCGAATCGGGCGGGAAGGCATGTTTCCACCATCCGTCTACTTTAGCAGAAACGGTCGAGCTATGAAAACATGCCCAGCCGAGGTAGAGGATGACGATGATAGGACCGATGAAAAGGGCCAGCCGCCTCACATCTCTCACCAACATCTTGGAAACATTTAGGTCGGGCAGGTTAGGTGGTTTAGGAAGCTGTTACGAGATGGACGGAGAAGCCGGCGCGACTTGCTAGAAACCACCGGACCTGTGGTTGGGACTGATACTAGCTATTAGCCCCTCACTCACCGAGGTGCGTTCAACTGCACCTGCCAAGGAAAAGCTTAAAACGCTGTCCATCTCTTGGCCACCGCCAGCGGAGAGGTGCGTACGCATGGGGTTAAGAAAACCTGGAAACGACATGGAAGCCAAGGTTTCACTCCAACAACCTTGCACACACGGATCATCGAGTCAGCAAGGCGCAGCAAAATTGCGATTTTCAGCGCGGTCATTTCCCGTGAAGGCAAGTCGTTCGGCATAGCCCCACATGCACACGCGATCTTTTCGCCCCGCACGATGAAGATCTGTACATGCAGATCATACCCCTTTCTGGAAGTTACTCCGAATCTGCGACCCCTCATGGATGCATCAAAATTTGGACGTGGGGTGGGGGAAACAAAAAAAAAAACGACAAGAGATATCCGAGAACTTGCGAAGTAAAACAGGCCGGCGTCAACGGGAGCTTTTGTGCAGTAAATTCATAAATTCTAACCATCTATTCTAGGGTTATTTCGCGTTTCACGGTTTCCCCAGTTGCACCCCCGGTTTGGCCTGCATCTTTCTATAAAGCCATCCCGCGAACTTAACAGCAGGCTCGTCAAACGCCCTTGTAGCCAATTCCGCAACCCAGAGCGACAGGGGTAAAAGGATGATATGCGGTGCTAAAAACGAGAACTCCAGCCCCAACGGCCCAACCCTTGGCAACTTGAGCTTGTCGACCAACCAGGGCGTGTGGACGGTATGCCATTCCCTGTGCCACCCCACGGCCGCGTAGACCTTGTCTCCGAGGACCCAGAGCAGCGGGCCGTGGGTGAGGTAGAGCGCGTAGGAGATGCGACCGAGATGCTGGCAGAATCGCGACTCGAAGAAACGTTTGAGCCAGGGGAGGCGCGGGACGGCGATGACGAGGAAGATGGCGGCCCAGAAGAGGTAGAACCACTTGTAGTCGAAGACGGCCTGCGGCTTGAGAAGCGAGAGGTAGTACCAGCCGCGGGTCTTTCGAAGGTTCTCAACGTCGAGGGTAGACGCAGGTATGCCGCCTAGGTAAATGCTGGCGAGGAGAAGGTGGTAGCAGATGAAGCGCTTGTGCCGCTCGAGTCGCGTGAACAGAGATGGCAGCTCGCCTCGGGACGAGAGCCCGTCGAGGTCGCGGAGTAGCATGCCGGCCAGAAATGTTGCTCCGTACCAGCCGTCTGCGATGTAGAGGAAGTAGAAGGCCAGGGCCACGGTGCACCAGAGCCGGGTGTTGGTGGAGAATCTCGAGAATGCTAGGAGTGCTGTGTAGATGATGATGGACCCCTTCATCTCGATAGGTATTGACCAGGTGTGGAAGTTGTATGATAACCAGGGCTCGCCTCCACGGGTGAAGATGAAGCTGAAGTTCTTAAACTCGGCATACCAATGCCATATCTCATCGCGGAGGTTGCCCTGGGGTTCGGTGCCGAGTACTGGGATGCCGCCGAAGAGGTGCCACGATAGCATGTAGAGGAAGGTCGTACAGATGAGCGGGATGTAAAGCCTCATCCAACGCCTGAACAGGGCCGATCCCAGGTTATCTGCTAGCTTGGCCTGTTCGCCCGCGTGTATATGGGCCAGCGGTTTCGCGGACAGCACGTAGCCGGATATGACGAAAAAGACGGCGACGGCGTAGTGGCCGCCGGTGAAAAATATGCGGAATCCGGGGACCGCGCAAAAGGCGTACTTGCCATCGTGCCCGAGCCCGTCCTCGAATACGGATGTCTGGCTGCTGGACTCGTGGGACCATAGTTCGTGGTGCTGCCAGTACACCAGCAGCGCCGCGAACCCCCTGAGACCGTCAAGGTACGATGTTGGCCGGAGCTTCTCTGGCGGTCGTGATTTTGGCCATACCAGGGACCGCACCCGGCAGAAGTAGTGTTTCGCTGGTCGTGATACCGGTTTCCACTTCCAGTCAGGTTTCTTCCATCTCGGTTCGACTAGGCAGTCTTTCTTGACTTCCTTCCATTCCCCGGTGTCCAGAATGCCACGATCTTGGTGGTTGTGCGGCATTCCGGCAAGGCCTTGATGGCGATGGTTGTGGTAAGAAGGCCCGAGTTGTGGGGAGGTGGAAGTGGTTGTCTGGGGTTGCTTGGCGATCTTGGAGGGCGGTGATAGAGTCACCTCCAATGTTATCGGGTCGATTACTCAGGTCTGGGGCATTATACCACTTCCCATACAGATCCAGAGCTGGGGTATAGCTTCAAAGACAGACCCATACGTCACACGTTTGAGGAAGACCGTATCTATCACAAGCTGCTAGAATGCACCGTAAAATACTTCCGAGGTGAAAAAACGCCATGGAGGGGTCAGTTCGGCGATCTTCAACACCATTTCCTTCCACAACCAAACCCCCCTCCCCCAAGAAAGTTGACCGACGCTGCGATGCGGGGTGGAAACAAGCTCTGGGAATGCTTAGCAGGCACGCTACATGCGTAGCGCATCTGGTAAAATGCTATCGAATCAGTCAACCTGCCGGCGCAAGGTTTGCTGTTGTGGTGGAGTGCACACAAAGCTAGCATCCGGGGTGGGATCGGTGGTTTCACATGCTGAGGGAATGCTTCCTTGTAATCTCCATGAACAGATCCCGCGGCTCAATTTTCCTGCCACTGCCAGATTAGGAAAATCCGCCGGTCTAAGTCTCAGTTCCTGACTACTGGTTCCTGGTTAGCTCCCCTCCAAAATAAACTTGTTCCTGTTGGCTCCCGACGCTTCAGCGCTGTCCAGTAGTGACAATGTGTGTGGTCTAATTCGGCGATGACGTCGGTGCTGAACGACCCCTGTTCGCTGACAACGAGTTCCCATGTGCCATTGAGCGAAGTGCCGGGATAATATTAGTTGCTTCTACGCGTAATGATTTTTAAGTGCAGGCTCACTTGCCGCAACTCCTAATAGATACAACCTGCCGCAAGAGGGAGTTTCACAATTTAAAAGGGGGCACTAGCAAAGGTAAGAAGGATAGAGAGTTACGAAGCCAGCCCGCGGGAATTTTACAAGCTTTTTCGATACCGAGTCGTGAAATAATTAGGCCCTGCAACCCGTGTGGCAACGCTAATTTAAATGCAACACTAAACAACTGTCCCGGGAGTTGAGTTCACTGTTACTGTCTACCCCGCGGCCCCGGACACGATGTTACCCTTCAGTATGTCATTTGTCGAGTTCCAGGTTGAACAAAAGGGGCGTCAGTTAAGTAGACTAGGAAATTCGACATCCGCACTCAGTGCTAACTCAATACGGGAATAATATGCAGTCTTAGCTCCTGATTGGGTGTGCGTTACGGATATGTATTGTATGCACATATTTGGGTGGCCACGAGCTAAGGTACGTGTTGATTGATAGGTGCTGTACGTTACATGTACCACCCCACCTATGCTAGAGAACCGGGAGAATCAAAGCCATTTTAGCTGCCCCATGCTTGCCTGGGTCTACCACCGGGGACTCTTGCCGTACGAGGTTTAACGCTTGGTGCCCATATCAAAGCGCCTGCCTGCGATTAAACTCCTGTCGTGCAGCGGGCCTCGGTGCTATTCCGTCTTACCATGCTGGTGGAAACGGGACGAGTCCTGCCCCTTCCAGGGGGCCTAGGTCATGTTGGGGTTGGGGGCCCCCATCCTCTTCTAGATAGGTATCTCTCGGTGATCAGCATTGACGACCAAGCTTTTTACACCTCGGTCTCATCCTTCGAGTTTCTCTTCCCAAACAGCTAATTAACTTCCACTCACTAATGTCTCCTTCGATTTAACACCTTGATACCACCTTCGCGTTTTCGAGCTTTTTAGCGCTCCTTCTTGCGTTCACTCTCTCGATACCCTCTTGCTGACCCTGTTGTGCCCCTTTTTCGAGTGTTAAGATGGGATTTACATGGCCCGAGTCTCAACCCAAAATCGGGGGGTCCCCAAAGCTGGCACCTACGATACCAACGCGGGCGAATCGAGTTTCAGCTAGCTCGCTGCTACGGAGATCCGCCGTAGGATACTTTGCGGTTATCTGCATGCTGATCTTCCTTCTGAACACCGATATTTTTGGGTCGGTGGTCATTACGCGCTCGGGCTCAGGGAGCAAACGGCCCGCAAAGTACCAAACGCCGTTGCCGAACGTCTCAGGGCCGAGCGAGTTCCCCAAGAAGATCTGGCAAACATGGAAGGTGGACCCTCTCTCCTTCGACCAGCGGGACGCCTTGACCGCCAAGTCGTGGACGGTGAAGAATCCAGAGTACAGATACGAGGTTCTCACCGACACCAATGACCAGTCGTGGGTAGAACATGCTTATGGGCCGGAGGGGCTGAACCGGCCTGACATTGTCGACATGTACCGAACGGTTAACGCCACGATCGTCAAAGCTGACCTGCTCCGTTATCTCATCATGTTTGCGGAGGGGGGGATCTATGCCGACATTGACGTCGAAGCTTTGAAGCCTGTGCACCGATTTATCAGCGACCACTATAAGGAAGCTGATATCGATATGGTCATTGGTATCGAGATTGACCAGCCGCACTTCAAGGACCATCCCATTCTCGGCAAGAAGTCCCAATCTTTCTGCCAATGGACCTTCATGTGCAAACCTCACCTCCCCGTGATGATGACGCTGGTTGAAAACATCATGGCTTGGCTCACCGACCTCTCCAACCTGCAAGGGGTCCCGATCTCCGAAATCCACCTTGACTTCGATGAGGTCATCAGCGGCACCGGCCCCAGTGCTTTCACGGCCGCCATCCTAACCGATATGGGCCGCCGGGCGGGTATGTCAGGCCCCGTGCGCTGGGACCGCTTCCACGACATGGACGAGTCGCACCTTGTCAATGGCATCCTCGTGCTTGACGTTGAGGCTTTTGCTGCGGGCCAAGGCCACTCCGACTCGGGAAACCACAACGCCCGCGGAGCCCTCGTCAAACACCACTACCACGCTTCCAATTGGCCGAGCCGTCACCCCCGTTTCAGGCACCCCGTCTTCGGCGAGGTCGAGAGGTGTAACTGGGATATCGCGTGCGTGGCGAAGTGGGACTCGGACGTTGAGGCTTTCAAGGCGCTCACGCCCGACGAGCAGCAGCAGAAAATTAAGGAGGCGCAGGAGCCAGTTGCAATTCCTGCATTATGATGAGGTTAGTGCGGTATAAGACTCTACTATCGCACTTGCTGTGGGGCGCCTCTGTATAGGGTTACTAACAACCTGACAGGAAATCGGTAGGGTGAACGGCGTTTTGGGGACTTGTGGGCTATCTGTGCGAGGTTAAAGGCTCGCTTTGGTGAGTACATACCACGCGGGTATAACAGGACTGGATTGGTGTCAGTGGTCAACTCGGCCACCAGATAATCAGATGTACATGCTTGGGGCATCACGATCATGGCTGCCTACCCAGGTAGGTAGGTATATAGAGGAGGCCCGCCGCCTTCAAAAAAAAAAAAAATCCTCAACTTCCACTATCTATTCGTTACCTGTTGTTGCAATGGAACTTGCGGGTCATGATACATAAATAATGGCAACAATCATCAGAATTTGATACAAGAACCACCCTGCTTTCGACGCTCCTCTCAACATCTGAAACAATTGCCTTGGTGTTAAACTCTTAAATTTCGCTGCCCTGAGCTTCAGTTTGGCCACGGTTGATGCTCCGGCCGCCTCTAACACGAGACTTGAATCGAACAGAATTAGGGCCTGCTGCTTAGTCGCTGTTTGGAATTTCCTCCAGGAGAGATTACGTTTTGGTACAGGGCTTTATGTTGGGCTGAACCTCAACGAAAATGCCTTCTCATTACCTTGTAACTGCCTGACAACAGAAAATGCAGGTCTGAGGCAAGGTAGGATAGAGACTCCGGGTCAAGTACCTGGATGCAGTTTCCCCACAAATCATTGACCTGATCAAGAAGGTCCTTTTACGGAATTCTAGGCGCCATGAGACTTCTGCACGGGGCCGGTAGTGGGGGCTGCAGCGAAAGACGCCGGCTCGTGTAGCCGCGCTGGATACGACATCAAGGTGCCTTTATACGAAGAGGTAGTTGATGCGGTCCGGTCATGTACCTTGAACGGGTCCTCTATCATCCGAGCGTGGGACTTGATTAACCTGCTGCCTATCGTTTCGAGGGAATGGAACCAATCGAGGAAGAGCAGGACCCTCAACTTCAAGTCTTTAGCGTATAGAGACGAATTTGGCGCACTTTTAATGCAGATACTCTCCCTCAAACGATGAGTGATTTTATGTACACTGGCTAGAACCTAAGAGTGGAAAAGCATGACTCGATGCAGACGTTGGGATGATTGAGATGAAGTTCGAATCTAGTCGATTCATTAACAATACGGCATGAAAGGAGTAGCTATTACCTAGGAAAAACCTTCTAGTATGTCCTGTACCTATACTTTTTGCAAAGGGTCATAGGCTGCGATTTGCTGAGACTCGGAGGCTTCCATTTAGAAAGGTTTCGCTCGTTGAAACCTAGTGGCACTGGGCCCCACAAGGCTGATCTGTCTTCATCAAAGTAGCAATTGTTGTCTGGGCAATACCAAGTTTTGGCGAATATAGCAGGCATCGGTTGTCTACGGCGCCTCTCGTTCGATCCTCCGTGCCAAGAGCACAACGGGAGTAACGGCCGGTAAGCTTCCCCAATCGCCAAGCCTCCCCGCAATCGATCCCCACACATGGTCCTCGGTCGAAACGATGCCGATGATGATGACGATTGACGATCTTAGATTGGAAATATATATAATACCCATGACCCTGGCTTCTCCGATTCGTGTAAAATTAGGTACTCCCAAGAGTGGGAATGTAGCAGCGCTAATTGTTGGCAACAAATCGGTTGATAAAAGGCCGATTGATAAATATGACAAAACTGTATAATAGAGACCGAGTAAAACTTGGGTTAGAGTCTATGTTAACGGCCTTTTGATTGCTGTCTCAATTCCTCCCGGACTGAATACAACTGTTCCCATCGCTCACTATGCGGTTTTCCACCCCAACCATCGTGGCCTTTATTCATGCCGCTGCCAGCCCTGTTGTAGCCGGAGAATGTAGAAAAAGCTGCACGGTCAAGAGTGGCGGCAGCAATGCTACTGATGATGCCCCGGCAATTATTCAAGCATTCCGGGAATGCGGCCGGAACGCAAACGTTGTCTTTGAGCCAACCACGTACTATGTAAACTCGGTCATGAACATATCGTGGCTCGATGACGTTGAAATTGATCTCCAGGGAACACTTTTGGTAGCTTCCTTCTCTGAAGAGTTGTTGTAGTGAGCCGCTAACTCGTCACTCAGTGGAGCAGTGACATTCCATACTGGCTAAACAATTCGATGGACGTGGGGTATCAGAACCAGTCGACAGCATTAATCCTAGGCGGAAATAATGTCCGTATCGATGGGCATGGGCGAGGCACGTTTGACGGCAACGGTGATTATTGGTACGAGTGGATTAAAACAGTGCCAAATAGCTCCAACTACCCGGGGCGGCCGCACGCCGTCACCTTCAACGGGTTAACCAACTCAGTTATCCGTGGCGTCACGTTTCTGAGGAGCCAGATGTGGCAAGTATTTCATTCTTCCAGATATGGTAAACCTTGGCTCGACTTGCTAACCTTCCCTAGGACAATGTCTATTATATACTCGCACGATGTTTTGCTTGATAGCATTCTTGTAAACAATACCGGAAACCGGGCACAAAGCTGTATGCGCTCAAATACCATAGCGAGATGAAAAGGATGCTAACCTATGTCATCGTCTAAGCGAACACTGATGGCGCGAATACGATTAGATCATCACACATCACGTTTAATAACTGGACTGTCTATAATGGCGACGACAGCCTCTCAATGAAGGCCAATAGCACTGATATCAAAATCACCAACAGCAAGTTCTACAATGGCTTAGGTATTTCGGTAGGAAGCATTGGGCAGTACAAGGACGCATTTGAGACCGTCGAGAGGATATCGGGCGAAAATCTTAGCTACGATAACACACTACACGCGGTGAGTTGTCATTATGTTCTGGTCTAACCTCTAATAGTAGACAACCCTATCTGACGCACTTCGCAGGTGTACTTCAAAACCTGGACTGCCGAGCAGAATGGATATCCGCCCAACGGAGGGGGTGGTGGGCTAGGCTGTAAGTGACATTACAAACTCCATCGGTCACAGCGCGCTTCAAGATGGGAAGTCCTTTCTCTAACAGACCCTGCTTAGTTGCTGCCGACATGAAGTTCAATAACCTCACCGCCAAAGGCCTCCGCGGCGCGGCCCTCGCCATATCGCAGTGCACACGCTTCAAAGGTGCTCCGGGGGAAGGCAACTGCACCAACTCGGAGTTCCAAATCCGCGATCTCGACATCCGTGGACTGGTGGGTACGACGGTGTCAACGCGCGTCGCGAGCTTGCAGTGTAGCGCCGTCAAGCCGTGCACAAATATCGGCCTCGAGGGAGTCGATTTGCGCCTGGCGAACGGGACCGCTGCTGCGGAGTACTTGTGCGGCCATGCCGAGGACCCGAAGGGTTTCGTGTGTACTGGTGAACCGTGCGTTGGGGGAAGCGCGACGGGAGAGTGTTGAGGGGTTGTGTTTTGGAGGTGGCTGCGGGTTGGCTCCTCGAGAGATTAACATGATAATTATTCTCAGTAGCCATTTTCGAAGCAATGAGAGAGAGAGACAATTTGGACTAACTAATTGCTTCTCATTATGCCCTCGTCCACAATGTATACAGATGACCTTTCTCCTGAATACCGACACTTTAGGCGACTGTTCCCGACAGACGCACTTCTCTAGTGTTGCAGAGCGGCTTAGATATCGTAGAGGACCTTAGGTCATCAAAAGGGGCCAAAAGTTTTCTGGGGTGCGGTTTCGCCCTTGTCATTGCCCTCTCCGGCAGTGTATCACCTAAATTTAGCACGGGAGATATACCCCTGCCAACTGGTGAAGCAACTTAACTCTCCGAGCTATGGCAGCCGGCAAACAAATATTCAAAGCAACCATACGGGATTCGGAAAAGACTGCATTAAAGATAAGTAATTATACTCAAGCAATTATCCACGACCGACTAAAAATAAAAATATCGGTTGTGTTGCTGTTGCGAGTGATACTGGAACGGTCCCTTTGCTCAAGTATCTCAGCGCCTTCGATCCACCTGCTGACCCCCAACGTGCTACCCCTTAGTAAACCATCACAGCTCCAACCGCGAACAAGCCTGCAAGGTACAAGCCACCAAGTCCATTGAAACCCACCACGGGCGCTAGACCCGGCGCCGCATTCCCGGTGCCGGACGGGGTCGGACTACCGTTGGTGAAGCCGCCACCGCCGCTTGTGGTAGTACCCCCGCTGGCATCACCTCCGCCGCCAGTCGTCATCGTACCGTCGGTGGTCGTCGGAGTGTCCGCTCCCGAGCTATCGGTAGTGGTTGGGGATCCACCGGCCGCGCCGCCCGTCACGGTAGTAGTTAGCTGGTCCGAAGCAGTAGGGCGGTCCGCCGAAACGGTGACGCTCTGCGCGGCTGTCGACGCGGACGGGTTGTACGAGGAAGCAGTGGTGAAGCCGCAAGTTCTCATAATGTCGTTTAGGTCTAGAAAGAACATGTGAGTTCTGAGACACTTTGAGTGAGAAAACGGGGAGTCGGGTTACATACCGTCAAGGTCGTCGTCCCGGTCGTTTGCGCGGACGTTCTGAACCATGCAAGCTGCGCAGAGAGACGCGATGTTGGCGACGTCGAAGCTGTTGTTGGTGCAGATGCACTGGGCCTCAAGGAGGTGCTCAGTGCGGTCATTACGAACGAGGTCGTCGTCCACGTCACAGGCTTTTGTAAGGTCGCGGATGGGCTTGCAGATATCGGTGCATTGCGAAGGGATATCATCAGAATCAAGCTCGAGGTCCGCTCGCACAACGGCGGCCGCGATGCTGGAGAGGACAAGGGCGATGTTATTGAAGTGCATGATGGGCAGTGATTTAAGTACGTTCCTGCTTATGCTATGGTGTTTGCGGAATCAATAGGTGCGTTTCTTCGGATACTCAAATCGAGAAATGTGGTTCGACTGACGAGGCAATTAGATTCACTGCACCTTGAGCGGGGATTACTGGAGTTTTTATCTAATTCTGAAGCTGCCAAGTCTAGCATTAACTACTATTCAGATGATCTTGAAACAAATGCACGATTTGATCATACATCGATGAGCCCAGCCGAATTAACCGTGACCGTGTGCTATTACTGGCTTCTGTGGGTCTATACCTTATGGTCCTAGCCAATGTCGGCGATTATGTATGGTAATGATTTGTCCTGATGGAGAAGGCAAAGTCTTGGCTGTGGCGGTTTGAGGGTGTCGAGAACTAGAATCCCTGCCGTGGACATTTGCCAAGCAGCAATGCCACAGGCCATGAATGCCGCGCCTCCCACTATTGGGTATTCTCCTAGCTGACGTATATCCGCCACGCATTCATTCTTCAGCTACACACCACTGAAAAGGGACGATCGAAGATTGACCGCCTGACAGAGTGCAAAAAAGCGACGGATTACCATTCCTTTGAGGATGGATATGTATCACATCGGAAGTTGGGTTGAACCTGCGCAAAGCCGGCAGAAGCCCGATATGATTAGAATACGACTAGAGTTGACCACTAGATAGATACGAACAAGTAATAGATGAAGACTTCTTCTCGAATCCTTCAATTCCCCATATAAACATTCAGTCTCCGGTTGCGTAACCAAATTATCTTTGTTGCAAATGGCTACATTTCAGAGGCCGCCCATCACTGTGGATAACCTCGTGGATATTCTTGTTCGGTTTACTCCCGGGATTTTTTATGCAGGCCAAGGTATGGCGCGTGGAGGCGAGCTGTCCCACTACGCAGCTTCGGGGCAATGCTCGGAAGCCTTCAACGCAGCCTTCAATGCCGCGTCATCTCTCCAGGTCCAAATAGCACCGTTTATATCCATATCGGCGTATGGCCAGTCGCAGCATCTCACCGCCCTCAAGGTTGGCATATGGCTTACGACGGCTGCCTTTGCCCTCTGGATCTCCTCGTCGTGTTCGGCGTAGTCCAACTCATCGACCATCGACAGGTGAGGCAGCCTCGCTTGAAGCCACGCATCAGTGACACGACCTTTGGCCTGGGCAATCGTACAAGCCATCGCTTCAGGATCAGCCTCCGAGAAGTCATACCAGTTCTTGACCCAATAAGGAGAGTGTCGCCACTCAGGGCACCTCTTGAGGAGCTCACGGGCCTTGGTCACGTCCTCCATATCGAGCAAGACCAATCTATCGGCTTTGAAGAAATCGCGAACAGCCTCTGGGTCCATGCCATCCGCATCCACCACTTCGAACCTCTCCAGCATAACATCGATAAGCTTCAGGCGGGGGCAGGCGCCGATTTTAGCAATAATAGCGAGCAACTCAGCGTCTACCCCAGGCTGGAGCATGATATGCTGTGCGTAAGCCAGCAGGGCCGCCATTTCGTCGTCGAAGATCCATTCGCGTTTTTTGTTGTAGCCGCGCTCGGCAGCGAGCTCGATAAGGTCTCGTTGTCCGTTGAACCATGTCCTCACCGACGCCGTCTCCTTGCCGTGCCCCACTGGGTACCGGTGCGACAAAATGAAGCTCCGTCCTTCTGTTAAAGCAACCACTCGAGATTCTTCGCATATTCTGGATAGCAAAGGTGGTGCTATCGTGAAGTTCATGCCATCCTCACTCGGGCTCTCGTCCATGATCGTCGAGAGATCCAGCACCTGAGGTGGTAGAGCGAGCATGCATTCTTCCCAGATGAGGAGTCGGATCTCTTTTGGTAAGGAGGGAAAGTGCGAAAACTGGGAGGACTGGCATGTGTAGCCATCGTTAATGTTGTCCATATCTCCTGGCTACCACCTATTGATGAATTTGGTGTAGCACAACTCTACAAGCGGGAGGAAGCGCTATGTGCAGGACGAGGTTCATTGCAGAACCCCGCAAAAAAATAAAAAAATAACGTCACAGTGCCGTCGGTGCGCGTTTATCCCCACGTGCCCCTGCGTTAATGCCCGCAACACCAACCACAGAGTCGGTAACTGAGGTAAGGAGAACAGGATTATTCGTTTCTACTGGCCTCGTTTATGAATTCTCGGGCGTTGGCTATGGAATGATTGGGGGTTGTCATTGGTTTGCACAAAACAGAAATTTCTAAGCCGTTACAAAACTTGCAGGCCTTCGATACGTGGAAACTAGAACGACTTGCAGGTACCTATGCTGTCCCACACTCTCACACGCGGCATTGTTCTGGAGTGCTCACCATAACTGGCTAGCTACTTGACAAAGGGAGGGTGGGATCCTTGAAATCTTCATTCTCGTTATGGAGCTACGCTTTCCTCGAGTGGAAGCTGTGGGGTCCGAGTTTTCGCTATAGTTGGGGAAGGAATCGCATTGTACGTGAAGAATATGGTGTTCATTATTGAGGATTATCTGCCCAATTGTCCCCCTGCAAGATAGAATTAGTCTCTGAAATATGATCTTCAAACTACAAACCCCGGGTTGTACACCTACCAGGCCTAGGATTTCTTGACCCCGTTGGAACGTTGCGGAGTTTTCCTGGCCCATCCATTGCGGCTGAGTCCTCTCGACGCCCTCCTCAGTGTCGAACCCGCGCCCTCCGGCGACGAAGACGGCCTTCCCGTTTAGCGAGCCGCTAGCAGCACACTGAACGATCATCCGGCCCACGTCTACCGGCTGATTCAAGGGCATCTTCTCCTTGACCCATCGGGCCTTCACGCCGGCCAGGAGTTGTGTATCTGTTGCCCACGGGCATATGGCGTTCGCCCGGACGCCATATTTCGCTGGTGCCCACGGCCTCAGGGCCCTCATCATGCCAATGACTCCGTGCTTAGCTGCCGAGTACGCAAAGAGGCCCGGCGCTTCGGTGATTCCGGCAATAGAAGAGACGAGGACTATCGATTTAGAAAAGGTTGTCTTGTCTGCATCGCCTTTCGTATCTGCCTTCATGAATGCTAGTGCAATTCGCGAAAATAAGATTACGCTTGTTAGGTTGATATCGACACTATTTTTGACCGGCAGTGGTTCCTGTGCGGAACAGTCAGCTGCACCGGCCACAATGACTACTAATTAAGCCACGCCAGGGATGGAACGCTTACCTTCCTGACAGTTTCCAAATTGAGGTCCTCGGGCTCAAACCATCCTGCTGGCTCTGTCACCGCCGCGCATGAGATTGCAACGTCTACCCGGCCATGTGCCTTGTACGCAGAATCGAAGAGCGCAAGCTGGGAGCCGTGATCTCGCACATCGACCCGCGTAAAGGAAACGGATCCCCCGTTCTTGCTTTTGCTTGCCTTGACCTCTTGCTCAACCTGTCGACCTTTTTCGTCATGCCAGTCCCCAAAGAAGACGTGAGCCCCTAAATCGTACAGCAGGGTGACGGTAGAAGCACCAATGCCCTGAGCACCACCTAGATTGGATACGATGAGCCTAGTTAAAACATGGAGGGCAGTTTTGTCCGGGGCTTACCTGTCAGGACTACTACTCTGCCCTTCAGCGATTGCGCATCTTGCTCCGAAAAATGTATTTCTGACATAGTGTGTCTTCCTGCTCTGATTGTCCTTCGGGGCGGTTGTTACCAGGTCATCGGATAGTGCCTTGAAGATCACTTTGCGATTACTTGACGAAAGTTGCAGCATTGAGCCCTTATCCGCTCCGACCCGGTCGAAGCTTCCGCCAACTGCCGGCGTCCCTATCGCCGATGCGGGGTTCAGGTGACGACTGGAGCCCCTGCATTTGCCGACTCGTGAACTCCAAATCCGGAGCAACGAGTGTGGAGTATTTACCGACCCGCCAAGGTGCCACTATTTCTGTTATGGCACCTGGGCACCTGGGCACCCTAATCCCTACCTTCTAATGGTCTCCGCTCTCGCTTGCAATACTGGTCTTGGGGTGCCATTTAAGGCACCGCCAACCCCCAAGCGTACATTCGCGGGCCAGAACAGCTCCAATCCATGACGACAACTCCACCCGCGGATGACCAAACCCGAGCCTCCCCACAATAGCATAACGCCGACGACATAAACGCCGAAGTTATTCAGACTCAAGAGACACCAAGCGTAGCGCTTTGAGATTGACCTCATTAAGGAAATCAACAGGACACCGGCCATGGCAACGCAGATGGAAGCAGGACGAAAGTCCGTCGTCGTCACTGGCGGCGGAAGCGGGATCGGCCTCGCGATGACACGCCATTTCGCTTCCGAGGGTCACCTAGTCGCCATCCTAGACGTCAATACCGCCTCAGGTTTGAAGGTGGCCGCCGAGCTGGCGTCGGAGTACCCAAATGCCCAAGTCACGTTCAAGAAATGCGACGTGTCGTCCTGGAAAGAACAGGCTGCCGTGTTCAAGGAGGTGTTTGAGGAGCATGGTGGTAAGATAGATGTCGTCTTAGCCAACGCCGGGATATCGGAACAAGGAGAGACCAGTTCGGTAGACCTCAAGGAGGAGACTCCGTCAGAACCTCGCTTAGGCGCCATTAATGTCAACCTCATTGGAGTTATATACTGTGAGTCCGGGGCACCTAGCCGATTTGAAGTCCTGGTGCTAACGCCCGCCCGTCAGCGGTGAAATTGGCTGCTCACTACATGAATAAAGGTAAGGCGGACACGGGCGCGCAGTCCAGGGGATCGATCATATGTACGGCCTCAAATGCTGGCCTTTACCCATTCCCCACTGCTCCGCTGTATGCGGCCTCAAAGTTTGCGGTAATAGGCCTCGTCCGCGCTCTGGCACAACAGCTAGAGAGAGCTAAGATCCAAATCAATGGCTTGGCCCCTGCAGTGCTAGGTGAGTTAAGACCACTTGATAATATCATGGCGGGGAAGGAGACTAACACTCAACCCAACCTCAGAAACAAACATCGCACCCTCCAAGGATCTGTTCAAGGGGATGAAGATTACTCCCATGGAGACCCTTATTCGCGGAGTTGCGCAATTTCTTGCAGATCCTGCCCTTACAGGAGAGATCGCAGAGATTCATGGAGACAGCGTAACAATTCGGCCGCCCACGGAGTACGTGGATGAAGATAGTGCCGAGAACTTGAGGAGGTTCTGGAACCTCGGCTACGCTTAAAATTGTTTAATTGCCTCTTGAGTAGCTATTCTTTAGAAAATTTAACCAGTACTGCATAATTAGCTGTAAGTTAGCCTCGATAATGGGTGGCGACTTATTGCACCTCGATGCAGCCTAAGGAAATCCTGATCCAGGTCTCGGTTCAGGAAATGGTGAGAGCATACGTCCCACTGCCGAGTTGCTACCCTCGTGGCTACCCCAAGTCCCAACAAATGCACCCTAGAACCTTGCACTCGACATGCCCCATCTCCGCACTATGGGTCCATGTAAGACCTTAGTCACTGCGGGGGAAGGTGTGGAGAAGCACACTTCCCCATGCTCGACCTTTTCAGCGCTGACCCATTGGGAGGAGGAATTTTATAAATGCCGGGATGTTTTCTGCAACAAGTTGCCCCTTTACTACCTCATCTGGATCGGACTTGCCTTCAAGCCCACACAAACGATCAAGATGCCGCTCGGTATTCTCGAAGACCACAAGCTCGAACACGTACCGGGGACGTCTCCCTTGAACGAACTTGGGAGCCTTGATGTCGACATCGGCGGAATTGACTCGCGGATACTCAAGCACGACCCGACAGGCAAGATCGTGCTCATCCCTCAGCCCTCCGACTCACCCAACGACCCGTATAACTGGCCGAGATGGAAAAAGGAGATGTTTACCGTGGCCATAGCTTATGGTTGCGGCTGCGTTGGTGGTGAGCCAGTGTTCTTATGACATCAGAATCATCACTTGCAGTGATTCTAACCGCGCTTTTTGGTAGCTATCGGACCCCTTTTGACCTCAGCCATCGTTCCTCTGGCAGAGAGCTTCGACATTCCCCTCCAAACATTCACCCTAGGCCTACAGGGTTCCTGCATTGCTGCAATTGCCATATCCAGTCTGATCTGTAATACCCTCGCGGTGAAGATTGGGAGACGGCCCATATACATCGCCACCTCGATCGGCCTTATGGTCACTTGCTTCTGGGCCGCTGAAGCAAAAAGTTTCGCATCGTTAGCTGCCGCTAGGGCCGTCCAGGGATTCTGTATGGCTCCTATGGAGGCTCTAGTTCCGGCCTCGATCGGTGACATATGGTTCGTCCACGAAAGAGGGTACCGCACCGCCATCTTCAACCTCGGGGTGCTTGGTGGCATCAATTTAGCATCCCCTATTGGTCAGTGGCCATCCGTATCTGCTCGATACGCACTACATATACTGACAACTAGTGGTATTGTGACTACAGCCGGCTCAATTATCCAATACGGCTCATATAGGATTTGTTTACATGCCATGGGCGGTGCCTTCGCGATACAATTGATACTCACAATTCTGTTCATGCCGGAGTCAGCATACCACAGAGTCGGCGTGCTCAACATCGACACTAGCGAGAGCGCTGCCGTCATCGAGGAGAAGATTCAGGATTCTGGTACCGAGCACCACGAAACCTCTCACACGAAGGGTAGCGACGAGAAACCCAAATCGTTCATGCGGGAGCTACTCCCTTACAGTGGGTACTACGATAGAAGTTCCTTCTTGAAGACTACAATTCGACCCTTCATGATGATGCTCTCGCCGATGGTCTTCTGGGCAACGATGCAGTACACAATCCTTATCTCCTGGCTCGTTCTCATCTCCATCACACTGTCGCAAATCTTCTCTGCGCCGCCTTACAACTTCTCGGTCAGCGCTGTTGGAGCGTCCAACCTTTCTTCATTCGTTGCGTCAGCTATCGGGACGGCCGTTGCCGGCCCACTCATTGACGGACTCGTGAGGACCCTGTCCAAGATGAACAAGGGAACCTTCGGTACGTACCTACTATATAATCCTGGCTTTGATTACCGCGTCCCCGCCTGTGGCTAGTCAAAATGACTAACTCGAGCCATTAAAAGAACCGGAATTCCGATTGCCCATCCTAGTCACTGCGCTCCTATTCACTACTACCGGTTTCTTCGCCTGGGGCCAGAGTCTCGAGAACGAGGACCCGTGGCCTGTTCCTGTAATCGTCTGCATGGGTCTTATCAACTTAGGCGTACAGCTTGGCACCACGGGCGCCATTACCTACGTCGTCGACTGCCACCGTCACCAAGCAGCCGAGGCATTCGCGGGAATGAACTTCCTCAAGAACGCTTTCGCTTTTGGCCTGACTTTCTATGCCAACGACTGGATTGCCGTCCAGGGCGTCAGGAACTGCTTCTTCGTCCTCGGTGGTATTGCGGGTGCGACGGTGCTGCTGACTATCCCTATGTACATCTTTGGGAAAAGGGCAAGGAGCTTCACGGTTAGACATCAGCTCATTAGTAGGTTTGACTAGGGAAGGTTGTAGGACCCGCTGGTTTCGGACTCCGCAGGTAGCTCCTTGGACGTAACTGGGTAGACTTGGCAATAATAGAAGGAGCATGGTATATCTCTAGAATTAAACTTAGTTCGAATATTTGCCTTCCGGGCATGTCCACGTTAGTTAGTGGGTGTATACTGTCCATCATTCGTACGTACTTTGCCACAGGCACATTCAAGTACGCCTACTTCACTGTACAAGATCCGGTATGCTGTCTGTCTCTCGCGACTACCCGACTCCGTTCTGGTCGCGATGTGGTAGAATACGGGCGCTCCCTATCCACTTGACCGTAGTACTGTCTAGTCCTGTAGCTAGGGTTGGTAGCGATAGCCGCGTAAATGGGGAAGAGAATATCTATTACATAAAAACCCTATCCTGGAAGTTCGAGCACTGCCCTGCCTGCTTGATGTAAATGTTTTCGAGAAATAAATCGAGAAATAAGTTCAGAATATACCTGTTCGTAGAGCATTCGTGTAGGAGGCATTTTGCATCCGACTTATCCCAGCGTTTCCTTCATTAGAAGCTTCGAGCCTATATAACACGCAGGGTACCTACAAATGACCTTGAGGCGTTAAGGCGACGCAAAGCCTAGGTAGATTATAGAGTTTGATGGAGGAGGTTTATCCTAACTATAAATCATCACTTACCACCATACCTCACATTCCAATAGTCTTCCTGTATCGCACTGACCAAGCCTAAGATGCCGTTCTCATCTACTATTCCTGCGCATTCATTCATCATGTGCCAACACAAGATTATCTCCAAGTATTCCCCACCCGGATTTGATGCTAACAAGATGAAAAGGGCCTGCGGTTTAAAGGGGGCCGGGCTAAAGGCGCGACCCGTTTGGTTGAGGGCTCCCTTTTCTTTGCGATGCACCGCCTGTGGAGTTTACATTCACAAAGGCCGAACATTTAATGCGCGCAAGACGATCCTGGATGGAAAGTACCTCGGGATCCATATTTACCAGTTCTATATCCGTTGCCCACTATGTGTTCGTATTCACTTCCCACTAATCCCTCTACTGCAAAGACTCCATAGGAGCAAACGAATTACTAACACGAAGCTATGACCTAGGCTGCTGAAATCACATTTAGAACCGACCCAAAAAGCTGCTATTACATTTGCGGGTATGGCGCGAAACGAAATATGCAATTCTGTCGGACTGGTGTTAGACCTGACGAGACAGTAGAGGCGCGCCTCGGCCAACTGGAGCGAGGGCGCGATGAGCAACACCCAGGAGAGTATGGAGAGTATGACTCCATGGAGGATATGGAGAAGTCAAGACTCGAATCTAGGGCGGATATGGCAGTTGCCGAGCTGCTCGACATCATCGACCCTCGATACGCACGTTTGGACAAGATGAAGTGTGACGAACCCACAGCTACAGTCGTATTGCCGTCCAACGATGGCGACGTAGAGATGGTAGACGAGCATGTTATAGAAAAGGTAAATCGCGCCTTTGCTATGCCTGCGGAGTGGATGGGAGAGAGGGATGCGATATTGGATCCCATGGTTCCCTAATTACTCTCTGTTCGCCCTTTTCCACATCGTCAATGAGATTGGAGAGAAAAAGATTAACCCGCGCGACGCGCTCTTTAGTGGATTGTGGCTCGGATTCTGACTGAACTACATCACCAAAGCCGAGATATCATTCCCTTAGGTGGATAGGTAGCTAGAGTATCTTTCGCTTCGGGGTGCAGATACATACTTTTTAGGTAGCACCACTAAATGCGGACAGTCTAGCAATAGATCTGACTTTCGGGTTTTCTTTAGGTAAAGATGCATACGTGCATCCACCATCTGCTCCTCGGACGCTTCTGGCTACTCCCACCCACCGAGCCACCCATTTCCCAACCCTACGACCCTGATAGACATAGGATATTTGTAAGGTCGGTCTTGAGCTCTCGTAATATCTTATTGGTCTATCAGCATTTATAGATTGGGGAAGGGTGTTTGCGGTTGACGTTGAGGCTTTGAAGAGACCTTGTGGCCCGCAGCTAGACCGATTGCCATGCCCCTAATACATGAACTACACCTTAATTGTGACGGGGGTTCATCTACCGTAACCCGGTTTTTGGGCTCCAACGGGACGGCAAGTATAGTCCGCCGTGCCGTTTTAAATTAACCTAGATATTAACCGAATTCAATCCACCAATTGTATTGCTTCCACATCCGTGCACACACTGGGAGGGAAAGTCACCAAACCTTGACCCCCGGGTTGAGCGGCATCAACCTGGTGGAGAAGAGATGTTTTGATCACGAGTATCCATCGATTACAACGCTGGGAGGTCAAAATGAGGAGACCGATGAAACGGCACCATCCTGGCTTGCTTCCATTCTCTGGTAGGGTAGAATCGCCGGGGGCCATAATGGGAGATCTATATAACGCCATGACGCTCGACTAAAAAGTAACTAATTACCTGCAGCCTTCTTCACCCTAATCCAACGACGAACCAACTCAGTTGTTTAAATCTGAGCTGCCCGGAATAGAAACCAACATGAAGTCGACAGCTCTCACCTTCGCCGTTGCTTTGGCAGTTCGGCAAGTTGCAGGCCATGCAACATTTCAAGCTCTTTGGGTTGATGGGACAGATTTTATAAGTGCCCTATAAAGTGACCGACAACTAGCATCAATACTAACGGCACTAGCACGGCTCTCAGTGCGTTAGAGCACCCCTGTCGAACTCGCCAGTCACCGACGTGACCTCAAACGATATACGCTGCAATGCCAACGTTGGCCCGGTGTCAAAGAAATGTGCCGTCCCGGCTGGATCAACCGTCACGGTGGAGATGCACCAGGTGAGTACCTCGTCAACGCGGAAGATAGATGAAATCCTTTACCTAACCTAGCTTGTTGTACGTATTAGCAACCAAACGAGCGCACCTGCGACAGTGAGGCAATCGGCGGAGCCCACTACGGCCCGGTGACGGCGTACATGTCCAAGGTCTCTGACGCATCAACTGCCGACGGGTCCTCCGGCTGGTTCAAGGTCTTCCAGGACTCGTGGGCTAAGAACCCATCCGGAGCTTCAGGGGATGATGATTTCTGGGGTACCAAGGACCTCAACACCTGCTGCGGCAAGATGGACATTGTGATCCCCGCCGATCTCGCCCCTGGTGACTACCTGCTCCGACCCGAAGCTCTCGCGCTGCACACTGCTGGCTCATCCGGCGGTGCCCAGTTCTACATGAGCTGCTTCCAGCTGACGGTCACGGGTTCCGGATCCGCCACGCCTGATACCGTTTCCCTACCCGGCGCATACAAGGCGAGCGACCCGGGTATCCTCGTCAACATTCATGCGGCCATGAGCAGTTATACCGCACCCGGGCCGGCCGTCTATGCCGGTGGCTCGACCAAGAGCGCTGGTTCCGCGTGCACCGGATGCGAGGCAACTTGCACTGCGGGCTCCGGGCCAAGCGGGACGGCGACGAGCGTACCTGTGCCCACTGACGGTTCGGGTGGGGAAGCGCCTGGTTGCACTGTCCCGATGTATCAGCAATGTGGCGGAGAAGGCTATACAGGTTGCACGACATGCGCGGTAAGTCCCGAGATCCATTCCGAGATCGTAGAAACCCTGATATAGATCTAACGTTCATTTAGTCGGGCTCCACTTGCAATGCCGTATCTCCTCCGTACTATTATCAATGCGCATAAAGTCAAAGGATTGTGGGACTCATACCTAGGGTTGGACTATGCTGATCAGAAGTGTACATACAGCTGTCGGCTCTGCCGAAGTTCATAGCTTGGGCGAGTATGGGTGTAGCTACATTTTCCTGTGACTTACTTGTTAGAAATGGACTTAAATCAATTCAGAGCGAGCCCCAGTTGCGGCGCGGCAGATTAGTACTGGCCGTGACACCTGCAAAAGCTGCGTCATCTGTGCCGTCACTAGTACTTGTATTTCGAAGTCTCCAACAGGGCTGAAAACGCCTCGAAAAATGCTTGAACGTAGTGAATGTGGAACTCACCCAATTTATATGGATCAACAGTCCTCGAGGTCAGCACTTTGTTTAACCGCCTCACTTCAGACCCCTAGCGGAGTTTGAAGGTATGTTTTTCCTTCTTCTTTTGGTTCGTACTGTGGAAAAATCGATGGCTGAGATCCTGAGATCATGTGATTCAATTGTCTAAACCTCAATAGCCGTGTAATCGCGGAAGCGCGGTACCTGCCGGCGGACAGACTCATTCGGCGAGGCTGCAGACACGGTTGACACGCGCGCTGGTGAATACGAGGGGCAATGGGCGTCAAGGCCATCCCTAGTGGAATATATAGGTAACTCTGGAACGAAGGACTTTTTCTGCAGGGGTTCCTCGGGCGATAATGTTTTCAGTCGCATATCTGAGTGACCATCCCGATACATATCTAAGAGCGAGTAATGATATGGTAGTAATTCCAATGGTTTGGTTGCCGTACCCATGATATTGAGAACCAAGGGATACTCGTCCACCAAGGTACCTGGAAGTTACCTGCGTAGAATTGGTAGTCCCTCTAGTGACAGGATATGGACACAACTGTGGGTAGTAATTCGCCTGATGGAGTACACGTGCTGAGGTACCTGATGTGTACTCTAGTCTAGCCCCACTGTTTCCAGGCAGGCACAGCGTGCAGGGTTATTTCATTCGCCAAGACTTACGAAACTCAGCTCGTGGACAAAATCCCCTGACCAACAATTCTCATTCTTCCCATATTATTTCGCCAAGTCCAAGGACAACGGACAGATTCCTAGCCATACCGAGCACAGTTTATTGAACATAACCCCCCTCCCCGCCCAACAGACGTTACTGTGGCTTTTCCAGGTGGTATCAGACGCCTACTGGCTACAGTAGCGGTCAAGGCTAGCCCAAGCTTCGCGCCTCGTTCCTGGTCGCGTCCCCGCAGAAAGTATTGTGCTATGCCGTCTACCCAGCTCATCATGGACAATTCCGGTACCGGACCACTTGTGGTTCCCGGGCTGAATGGTATTCCGCTCAACCCTGCCCGCCAGATAACGGAGGATGCCGCTTTTGTCCATGGCGCGGACAGCTGGGGCGGCGAGCGACTGACCGCGCGGGAAGTGAGCATGCTGGCTCTCATGGACTCGATCACAGATAAGGCAAACTGGGATCAGAAAGTATTCGATGAAGACATCGTTGCAAAGTGGCGTACCGAAGCTACTGCCTTGCCCCTCATCAGCGAGAAGACGTGGGCATGGTGCCTGACTGAGCTGCGCGACAAGGCCGAGGTCTTCCGACAAACCGGCAAGGTCCTCGCTTGCGACACCTCGAGCCGATGTGTCAAGTCCGACGTGTTGGTAGGCCCGGAGCTGAGAGCCGAGCTCCTCGCTAATGTCGCCTCGCTTCTCAACGTGTCGGATGACCAGAAAGACTGGCATCCGGGCTCCAACGGTCAGGTTCTCAACCTCGTTCACCCCTCTCTATTCCCACTAGTATACGGCACGACGCGGATTTTAACCAAGGGTGGCCGCGTTGACCTATCCGATATCTTTGCCTCGTCCGGTCAGGGCGAGATAGTATCGGCCTTTGACGTATCCCCATCTGATTATTGGTCATCTCGTTTCCAGTGGCTGCCCTGCGAAGTTGAGTTTGCGAACGAGGCTGGAACTGATGTCCGCATTACCTCATATATCAATAACCTGGACCCCGGCAAGCACAGGCCCTTGTACGGCACCATTGAGAAGCTCATAGGTTTATCAATCCCGCTCTGGAACGATGTGCTTATAAAGGAAAGCTACGGGTCCGGTCGCACCCCTCCTCGCATCAAGACTTTCGGCGCGAGTTACGAACCGGAACGTCCTCGCTGGTTTTACGACAGCACTCCCGAGAGTGTCACTGACCCGAAGTATGCGGAGACTATGACAAAAATTAAGGAGTGGCTGATGTTGCCGGATAACCCCGACTACGAGAGTGACCCCGACGTTGAATACGAGGAGGAGGATGAACGGTGGAGTGCAGACCCGGAGGTCGCTATGAAACAACTCGAGAGTAGGTTGAAAGCTTTCAGCGATGATTCGGGCAATAGGCGTTGGAGTGTTCAAGCCGAAATTTCTCATCTCATGGAAGTCAAGTGGGAGAGAATGCGTAAAGTTGTGATTCCAGAACCAGGCGATTCCTTCACCTACGAAGAGTGGAAAGAAGGGGTTCAGACTCCGGTTGTGGGGATGGATGAGAGGCCCCGGGGCAGTCCCCCGCGCAGCTTTCTTTTCCAGGACGTTTGTCTTCAAGACACATTCCGCAAACAGGGCCTACAGGTTATCGTCAAGCTTGCCTCCATCGAGCTAACTCCCGAAAAGCCAGCCTACCAGGGTGGGAGTTGGCACTTGGAGGGAATGGTAAACGAGCACATTGTCGCCACGGCCATATACTACTACGATGTTGAGAATGTCACCGAATCGCAGCTCTCCTTCCGTCACGAAGCAGAGCTAGATGAACTCGAGCTCGTCTACGAGCAAGACGATCATGACCCGCTGTGCACCATCTTCGGGACCGCGAGCATGCGGGACGAACCGGGCGTCCAGAATCTCGGCTCCGTCAAGACGTCCCTGGGCCGCCTGCTCGTGTTCCCCAACACGCTCCAGCACAGCGTTGGCCAATTCTCGCTGGCCGACAAGACCAAGCCCGGCCACCGCCGCTTCATCGTCCTCTGGCTCGTCGACCCACACTACCGTATTTGCTCGACCCGCAACGTACCGCCGCAGCAGCATCCCTGGTGGGCTGAGCGGGCGCGTCTTCATTCACTCGATCTGGGGAATCTACCACAGGAGCTGGTCGACATTGTGAGGGGCGAGGTTGGCGAGTGGCCCATGGGCATTGAGGAGGCGAAGCGCCTACGCCTAGAGCTGATGGCTGAGAGGACCCGCGTAGCCCAAGTTATTTCGACAAAATTTCACACGTACAACCTATGTGAGCACTAATTTGGGAGGCTAGATGTACTTCGCCTTCGGCCTTTTCGCGCGAATTTAGGAGTAGATTAAGATAGTTGCGATTCTCATTTCGTAGCTGCACACCCCGTTATATTTTCGGAACATGCTTAATCGGTGAGGGTTGGTTGGGACGTCCGACTCATCCGACAATCCTGGCATCAGTTCTACACCTTGTTGCAGGATTATGTGTTCCACAACACACACGGTTTGGAGGGTGAAGGTAGATTAACCATAATAAAGAGTCAAACTGGCTCGCCGTAAACAAGCCATCCAATCCGCAGTCATTACTGACAATCCCCTGCAGAGGACGAGCAAATCCAACCGGTCGGAATTACAGAGCAGTCGAGCGTTGAATTTAAGTTCCAATAATCACAGCTTATCAGACCCAACTTTTCTGTGTATCCCGCCGATCCTGCTTCTCATGTAACTACTCTCTCTGCAGCTCAAGACTCAATATACCAGCGCCTGAAAACCCGAACCAGCATCGCCACCTCAGATACTGTGCAATGGCTACAGTACCATGATTAGGTAGCGTTAAATCCCCCAAGCTTTGGGCGCAAATGGAAAAGACTTGATGCGACTTGACTTTTAAACGAACATATAAGACACCGTCATCTACACGGACTTGGAGGTGACGACACAATGGCGGAAGAGAGGCGGATTTCGCGTGGTCTAAATAGAATGATCCTGAACGAGAAGGTGTTGCCATCGAGTTAGGATATGTTACACAGGACGGGTTGCCATGGCCAATCTTTCTCTCGCGAGGTCACGATTTTGAGGTGATGTAACGTGTAAGAGGCCGCCCATGATAGTGTTGAAAATTCTCATAGACCACACTCCGCGAATGGTTCCGATAAGCTGGCCCCGGTGGATACCGTCCGAGCACCTCCCTGTAGATCATGACAGATCGAATTGACAAAGGAACAACTGACTTTCGTATCTTGAGCAAACGGCCAGCTAAATATAGCTATCTGGAGTTCGGACTTGGCGAAATGTCGATCCGACCGTTGAATCCTAGGCAAGAGGTTCTTCAGATAACAACGTTGCTGGCTGCTGGATGGGTTCTCAAGTGGAAACCGGGAGAATGTCTCCGTTCGCTCCATGTTCGCCTTCCATGCAGTGGCGTCTAACCCGAAATGGGCGCCTTGGCGGCTAATCTGGTACCGCCAAGTCTGTGGGGGTCGAGAAATCGTATGACGGAGTCAAGGCGTGGCACTTGGCGCGCCGGGGACGGGAAGGCCTTGGCGCGTATGCCTGTGTTCGTAGGGCTTTGCGGAAGAACCTTCCCTTAATAAAAGCCCGTGTATTCTTACGGAGTAGGCTGGTTTCCCTCCAAGACGTGGCTCCGTGTTTGACTTGGCGCCACACTACACAGAACACCAGCCGCCTCTCTGTTTGCGAGGTCTTGGCTGTGAGGCCTAGAGTCGCAGCGTAGCAGGGCTCAAGGTCCAAAGATACGCGTCCAGTTCCCCTTGATTAGGTTGAGCCAATGAGGCGGCCAGCCACCTAGAGTTGGAGTGAGGCTCTTGGTCACAGAGGACACTAATGGCATTCAGGTCACCGCGATATCGACGCCGCTCGGGGATGCGATGAGCCATGGCCCAAATATACCTGGACATCCGCACCTTTGGTATTGGGCTTCTTTCCTTCGGTGTCGCGGTTCTTTTTTCTTTCTTCTTTCCAAGGTACATACGACCGGTGGTAATTTTTCATCTGTAGTTCCTATTTCTCTCTTTCTTTTCCTTCTCTCATTCCATCTCATTCTCTTTCGGGTCGCTCTTTTGCCATTGCACGCCGGCCTGCAATGGCTGTTCTTTTTTCCCTGGCGCTGGTTGCCGCCGCGTCTGTGACGCAGGTATCAGCGTCGTGTGCCTACGGCACCCATCTGTCCCCCCGTGCCGAGGGTGGAGCTGTCGAGATCAAGACGTTTGGCTACTCAGGTGCAATCGTACGATATACATCTTCTTCTTAGGTTCATTACTCGTAGCCGTTGGCCGCTTGCGGTAACTTACGCGGGCTTATACATCGTCGTGCTGACGTATCATTGTTTCAGGGTCCTCTAAGCTGGTCTTCGTTGGATGGAGGTGCCGCCAATGTCTTGTGCTCGACCGGTACCCGACAATCTCCTATTGACATGGTTGAGGGTGCCTTTCACATGATGCCTGCCTCCGACCTCAAGCTAGAGATCGCCGACATGCCCGAGGGCACCGAATTCGAGAACCTAGGTACAACTGTCGAGGTTGTTGCGAAAGGCGGAGCGCTCGAAGTCGGAGGAAAGACCTACGAGTTCCAGCAATTTCACTTCCATCTCCCGAGCGAACATCTCGACAATGGAACAAGCATCGCAAGTATGCATCGTCCATCCATCCATCCATGACTCAACCAAGAAGGCTCACGTCGTATAGTGGAAATGCATATGGTTTGGCAGAC
>Ga0164242_10001503_pt1 | contig 27692 bp, 29 predicted proteins | sample OricomgcompostMG_FD_108783 | JGI IMG/M metagenome (GOLD analysis project Ga0164242, IMG submission 108783) | Miracle-Growth compost microbial communities from Emeryville, California, USA - Original compost - Miracle growth compost (MG) ...
CACCTCAAGTTCCCTTTCTCCCCGGTTGAGAACGTCTTGGTCCAGACGGTGGCTGGAAGCATGGCTATCATGCCTTTGGGCTGTGGGTTTGTCGGCGTGGTGAGCTTCCCAACCCCGTTTGGAGTCTCGACAACCTTCTACGCTCCCGCCGCCAATTCCCAGCTAATATCTAAACAAATCAACAGATACCGGCCATGAATTATCTCTTGAGTGCGGAAGAACAGGGCCCTATCAACCTGAGCCTATGGAAGCTGATTTTATGGTCGCTTGGTCTATGCTACTTCGGAGTCGTCTTTGCAGTACCTTTGTAAGTCCACAATAGAAGGGCCCCCCCCCCTCCCCAACAAGACCCCGAGGCCACGCCCCTGACCCAGTGCAGACGACGTCAAGTCATTATCAGGGAACAGTTGAAGTTTCCAAGTGGCTTCAGCACTGCAGTTTTGATTAGTGTCCTCCATGGGCAGACCGATATACAATCGTCGGGCCGCCGGGGTTCCATTCCCGCTACCTTTGCCGCTCTTGCTGCAGGCAGGGATACTCCGATTCTTCAAGATGCCGTCCAACCTGGCCAGGATATTGCTGCCTTAGAGGGGTCTGCTAGGAGCCAGTCGTGGAAGCGCAATGTGCAGTTACTCCTACTCTGTTTCGCCATTTCCGGCGTGTTCACCTTCGCCACCTATTTTTTCCCTATCCTGCGGAACATTCCATTGTTTGGCCGTGTGGCGGCGACTACATGGCTATGGACACTCAACCCAAGTCTAGCCTATGTGGGCCAGGGGATTATAATGGGCCCAGCCACAACCCTCCATATGCTCCTCGGAGCGGTTGTTGGGTGGGGGATTCTCTCACCTCTAGCCAAACACAAGGGCTGGGCTCCCGGTCCCATTGATGACTGGGAAAGCGGTAGCAAGGGCTGGATTGTGTGGACCTCGCTTGCTATTATGCTTGCCGATGCTATTGTTAGCCTTGGCCACCTGGCGTCTCGCCCCGTAATTCGGTACCTCGCACAGACCAAGATCGGGTCTGGGGGCCGGGCAGCAGTTAGCGGACTCGGGGGCCTGCTCTCCCGCCGTCCGAAGGGCTATGCCGCCATCAACAACACCGTGGATGATGGTGCCGATGATCCTTTGACGCAGTCGGTTCCAGTCAGCCCCCTCTCAGATCTTCGGCCAGCCTCGCCTTGGGGCAGTGACGTTACGGAAGTCGATGAGCCGAAGCCGGATTATGGGGATGATGCCCCACTGGACCAGCAAATTAGCAATCGCGTCGTGGGAGTTGGGCTTCTTTTATCCATAGGGTTTTGCATCCTCTGCACGCATATCGTCTTTGGGGACTTGGTGCCCCTATACGCAAACCTAACCGCCGTTGCCATGGCCCTCGTTCTTAGCATCATGGGCGTAAGAGCACTCGGCGAGACCGACTTGAATCCTGTCTCGGGGATTAGCAAGCTGGCGCAGCTATTCTTTGCCCTTATCGTCCCACAGTCCAACAAGTCCAGCGTGTTGATCAATCTTATCGCGGGCGCTGTTGTAAGTACCCATCGCGCCGCAACCTACTTACCTGAGCAATTATCTAATATTCGTCTCTCCCTTAGTCTGAGGCGGTATGTTGTATCCTAGTGACGGGTCGAGTTTACCGCGGGCCACCAGCTAACTTAGGTACACCAGGGGGCGCTGCAAGCAGGAGATCTCATGCAGGATCTGAAGACAGGGCACCTGCTAGGTGCTGCTCCAAAGGCTCAGTTTTGGGGCCAAGTCATCGGAGCTACTGCGGGAGCCGTCGTCAGCGCCTTCATTTACCGTCTATATACAGCGTGAGTCATAACTACCCCAACGTGCTCCCGGCGGTTGTGATAGCGGCCCTTCCAAGCTCACCACCCCCCACTTATCATTGTGGGAAGAGGTCTGAGACAAGGCACGAATAACTCCCCAATGTCTGATGCTGACTCAACCGGCCTCCCTCCAGTGTCTATCAAGTGCCTGGCGATTTATTCCAGGTCCCTACCGGTTACGTGTGGATTTTCACGGCCAGGTTGGTCACAGGCAAAGGATTGCCGAATATGGCTAAGGAATGGGCTCTTGGTGCCGCGATATTGTTTGCGGTCGTAACAGCCGTTAGGATTTACTACAGATCCATTAACAGCCGCTGGCACGCCTATATACCTGGCGGCATTGCCGTGGCAGTCGGTTAGTATTCGCTCTCCCCACCCAAGCCGCTTGAAATATTGGCCAACAAATGTTCCTAGGGATGTATAATGTCCCCTCTTTCACCCTTGCTCGAACTATAGGTGGCGTCCTTAGTTGGTGGTGGAGATCGAGAATGGGCTGGGAAGACACACCCCTTATTGTGCTGGCGTCGGTAAGTTTACAAAGCCCGAGATCCCCTAAATGAAAATGTTGTTTTACTGACCAAGTCAGGGATTCATCCTCGGCGAGGGCTTCCTCAGCATCGTCAACTTGATTATGCAGAGTCTTGGTGTCCCTCATTTTTAATTGTCAATCCTCGCCAACGTCAAGGGCATCATTGTAGCGACACATCGACAACCTGACCGAAGACCTTTTCGGGTACACACAAGGGGCTAACTTGGGTGTCGATACCACATATCATAGACCTCGTTTTAGACATTATACAGCCAGCTAATGCAACCGCCACGTCTGAGTTTCCTTCTTCTCGCCCGAAGTCATCCATGTAACTCCGATGTTTAAGCCTCGGGCATTCTCCTCGGGTATCTTGTAAGAGATACGACCGTGGATTTCTTGATTACCCCCCAGCTGCCGCCCGTCGGAATTATCTTCGCAGAGTAATATGCCTTGCATCCAATGGGTCGCCTGGTCATGTGGCCCAGTAGTGAATGATGTCCGATCCGCACCACCCGCAGACCATTCTCTGGCAGAGATAGTAGCAGTGACTGTGTTGTCGTCACGGCTCGGAGCGAAGAACATATCGAACCAGACCAAAAAGCCATCCAGGCTGTCGGTATTCGGTAAGGTTTTCGTGTGCCATTCCGCTTCAAACACGAGGTCCTCCGTTCGGGTCGTGTGTAAGTCTAGGAACTTGAAGCTGTAGGGAGATCCGCCTACAGAGCTCTGGGGCATTGACTGGATGCGCGCATCCGTGTGTATTCCAGCCTGCATAGCCTTCATGTCAAATCCGTAGACCTCCCGCCAGAATGTGATATTATCGGCGATATACTCAGAGTCCGAAATGGGAGCGATCCATAGTGAGGCGTGGCTGGGTACCAACAAGCCGTCGGGTCTGAGGTACTTGTCCCGTGCCCAAATGATACTTGGAAGCATGGCTTCATAGAGTAGGCAATACCCCATCCACTCGCTGACGATGATGTCTACCTCCTTGACTGGTAGGATTACGTCCTCGATCCTCCCTTTCAGGGTCACAATCTGGTCACCGAAACCATTGTTGAAGATATTCTCGCGCGCCTTGTCAACGATTTCGGACTTGTCAACAGCAATCACCTGCTTGGCCCCGGCCTTGGCGCAGAACATGCTGAGGATCCCTAGGTAGTGCAAAGTGGCCAGGTTAGTGGCAGCCCTCCCCCAGCCGGTCGTAGATGCGAAGTACACAATGGCCAATCAAGGACTACTCACCAGTGCCGCAGCCAACATCAAGTACCACCTTGCCCGCAAAGAGATGTTTATTGCCGTAGATGAAGTCCCGGTATGCATCAGTGCGCACACGATCTTTCAGCATGGTCTCGTGGATTTCTTTCGAGGTGCCGTTAGCCGTTTGCAACCAGCCGGCGAAGGTGTAATTAGAACTCGGGCGGGGACTCCCAGGAAACTCCTACCGTTATGGGCGTAGGATTCAAAGTAGTAGGCAGAATTGTCCTTGTCTGAATCTCCACTCGGGTCAGTGGTCGCTTTGTCAGGTAAAGCCGCACCTTCCCCCTGCTCGTCGTTGCCCCAACGGCGGTCAAGGGTTTGTTGGACGGCGAGCCTATAGTTGTTAAATTGCTTGGCAAGAGCGTCAAGCTCAGCATGGAGTTCGGAGTTCTTCTGGATCAGCTCTTCCGGCGAGGAGGCGCCGGCGGTAGGCTTGGCAGCAGCGTCCTGTGCCGGTTCCGCCACAGCATCTGGTTCAGGCAGGTCATCGAGGCACAAGATTAAGGCATCATCGTCAAGCACTGGCTTGAGGTAGCCATCACCCTCGAGATCCGAGGAAGTAATTTCTTCGGGCAGAGCTATGTTCTCTTGCACTCGCTGGCGAACTGGGGCATGTTGTCAGTGAGCAGGACCAAAAGACGAAGATGACTGGCCGTCACTCACTGAAGTTGATGAGCCTGACGGTCCCGTGGAAATCCAAACATAGGCGATTCCGGATGCCCAAGAAGTCAAGGTTGTATTTCTCCTTGCAGTAGGATATCATGGACATAGCATCCGGGAAAACGCGATCGTCGAGGAGGGAAATGACGCTGACGGTCTCGACCTCCCCATCGTCGTCGTCGTCAAGCCATTCCTGTTCGTCTGACGCTCCAGACGTGCTGAGCACTTCATCTTCGGGCATTGTGTCTTGGTTGGATGGCGTAGCTTAAGTTGAAGGCGCAGCGTAAGGGGTTTGTACTCTTTAGATTTTTTTTTGGGTCAGTCGAGAAGGCATTAAGCTAGCGTGAGGTGGTTTTATTCATTCAATTTTGGGGGGTTTTCAGGTACACTTTTTTTGTGGCCCAATGTCGTACACCCAAAAACATGCATCCGCGCGGGGCGAAAACCCTGCGAAGGCATGGCAGGGGAAAGCAACTTATGCCTGTAGAACGAATAGGTTGTCAACTACCTAACCTACCCAACTACCTACCACCTAGGAACTGTGATTAGCGCAGAGCTACCTCCCTAGCCGTTTCTTTGCCGGCCCTATCTTGCCAAAGTTTCTTACTTATCTAGGTATACACGGAACATCTGGGGGGAAGGGAGGGAGGGAGGGTAGAGGAGGGTTCACAAGTCTGTGCAGCAACAGTCGTCGCCTGAACTCGTCCTAACTACATCTATCCGCCAGTTGACACCACCCACTACTGCCTTGCGGTACACACGTAGTTTCTCGCTGTGGCTCAGTGAGCAACACGGTAGGTTATCAGCCCCGAGATTAACTTGCCTAGGCAGGTATCTTCTCAGCTTTCAGCGTCTCCCCCCTCCTCGTCCTCATCCTCATCCTCAGCCTCGTCGTCATCCTCATCGGCCCCTTCCCCATCAGAAACTGTTTCGCCCAGTGCCTTTAGCCGATCCTAGAGGTACAAGTGTTAGCCAAGACACACAAAGTCCATCGACGGTGTAGTGCGGAACAGGTAACTGACCTTGTATCTAGATAGCTTCTCTTCGAGATCGGCGAACACCATGAGCAAGTCGTCGAGCTCGTTCTGTGCCACTTGCTTCTCTTGGTCCTTCTGTTCTAGCTGAGATGATACCTGGGGCGTAGTGTTAGTATAACCGCTGACTAGGATTTGGTTTCCAGGTTGCCCTGCCTTTTGCACTTCTTCGTCCAAGGATTTGAGCCTCTCCTCTAAGCCTGCGCACCTGGCTTCGGACCCTTTGAGATTGACCTTGATTTTCTCCATCTTTTCTCGCTCACTCTTCAGAGTTGCATCCTGCTCAGAGAGCTTCGTGCCGAACTCGCCACGCAGTGCCTGCAATTCCTGAATCTTGCCCTTGTTCGCCTGCGGAGACAACGGCATTAGCCTCATGCCGGCCCCCACGTAGAACGACTGTCAAGGAACTTACCTTCATGAGGTCAACTTCGAGTCGGCTAACGGTAGCTCTGAGGTCAGCTTTCTCGGCCTCGGCCCGACGTTGGAACCTCTCCGCCTCCGATTCGGCCATCTTACGGGCCTTCTCTATCTGCTTTTCTAGATCTTTCTCCCTCAGGCCGTGCTGTTGGCGAATTTTTCTGGCGTATCCGGTTAGCTACCTCCTTAAACCCACCCAAAAATACAACATGACCTGGGGTGCTTACAATAACTCCTCCTCGTGGTGTCGCTGCAGCCCTTCAGTAGCGGATTTGGCCCGCGAAATTTCCACAGCTGCGGATTCTCTTGTCCGCCTGTGGTCAGCCTGCTCTTGCCCCAACTGTCTAGCCAGGGCTTCGAGTTCAACTTTCGCATCCTGCAGGGCGCGTCCTTTCTCCTCAACCTGACCCCGCAAGGAGTCAACCATCTCCCGGGATATGCCTTTCTGCACACCGTCCGTAACCACTGAGATTTCCATGGCGGGGTCTCGGTCGATAGCCCGGAGCACGCGGCTAAAATTGTCCTTGAAGAAGTCGGTAAAGGTGGGATCGAAGAAGACATCGGGCAGTCTTTGCCCCGACGACAAATCTAGCTTTTGTGGTAGAACCTCGTAGTCTCTCATGAACGGGTGTGACCGCAGTTTGCTCAGTTTCTCTATGTACCTATCACGGCCCATTCGTGACGTAAGAATAGGCTGCAGAGTTGCGCGCGGGATAGGCGAATCTTTAGTTGAGAATTCGTAGACGACGCCAAGTAGCATCGCGCAGAGACCCTGCACTATAGGGTCGCCATGCGCATTTTGAATAGCGCCCTGTATTAGCGCCTGCACGTTACTGCCCTCGCCGAGGAAGTCGTTCACCCCGTCAAGATCCTCAAAGAGCCAGCAGAGAAGTAGCATCAAGTATCCGATAGCGATGCGGCTATCCTCGCCTCTACTGAGGCTGCCGAGCAAGTGCGCCGTGATGGTTTGGATGCTCGTAACCACCTCCTCGCCGCTGGACTCATCTCCCTCGGTTACTCCCATGGCCAGAGCTTTCGTCGTCGGGTTCTCGTATACCAGGTGAAGCATAAGTACGGCCGCGAACCAGTACCTATAAGGATCGACGGACAGGGCCTCGGTCGGAGGTCTAAGCAGCGTTGTGAGAACATTGGCAGTTTCGTCGGCTCCCGACCGATGTCCTTCAATCGCTCTGCGTAGGAAATGCAAGCGCACGTCTGGGTGGTTGAAAAAATAGGCCTTCAAGCATCCACAGGCGGCAAGCCTCAAGTCGAACGCCCCGAGGGATTGTACTCCCAGTGTCAGATCTAGGAGCCCGTCAATTACGTAGACTTTGTGCACCCCGTTCGCCTGTGGTTCGGGTCTCTCGGCCGCGGCATCCAGGGGCGAAGAGACCTGCAGCTGGGCAAAGTTCTCCTGAAGACTGGAGTTGCCTTTGATGATGTCGGCACAAGCCACCAGAGCCTAGAGCAACCAACAAGATCCCCCGGGGTCAGCAAAGGAACAGAAGGGAACGGGGACGCAATCGGGAAATTAACCTCTGACTTGATCTGCACCTCGGCCTCCGGGTTAAAAGCGAGCTGCAGGGCGTGGTAGAGCACGCCGTGCTGCCAAAATGCGGCCTGGTTCTGAGGTGTTCCCACAGATCCCGGTACGAGGAAGAGTCGTATAATAGCTAACAGAGCGTAAATGTTCCTGTTCCGTTGCGTTTGCGCCCAAGGAGCAACCTCTCCCTCATCTCCCTCGCCCCTATATGCGGTTTCTAACAATTTAGAAAGACGAGGTATGCAGCCCGTCTCCCTGAAAAGCGATTGGTTGGAAGGGTTGAGGCGCAAGAGATTGGCTAGCAGTATTAGAGAGTCCTCGACGGCCCTGTCCCCTTCGCCGAGAGCACCTTCAGACCCGATGATATTGAAGACACGGTCAAAGGCGCTCTCAAAAGCCACAAGCTTCTGTATCTCTAGCGAGTTTGGCGTCAGATATGTAAGAAGCGTGATTGCCTCGTTGCGGACAGCTTCCCTCCGGTCGTCAAGAAGAGTGACGAGTCTTGAAATGCCGAGGCGCGCGTTGAAGACACACTCCTCTGTCCGTTCCGTACGGGCTGACAATATGGCAGACAGGAGCTGAAGAGAGTACAGCCGGGAGTAGAAGTCATTACCCTCGAGGAAGTCGAGCAAGAGGGTGATGTTCTCCTGCCGTTGCGTAAACTCGTCGGCGACCCAAAGGGCGATCTCCTCCGAGGCCTCAGGGCTATCCTCATTGGGGCTGAACAGCATCAACAGGGTCTCGAGGACCACCTTGACGGTGTCGACATCCTCCCCATCTTTGCTTAGGCTTCCAATTAGGCTTCTCAACGCGCCCGATGCGACCGAGGCTGGGTATTCCTTCGCAAAGCTTCGCAGGCCAAGGATCGCCGCCCGTCGATCTTCGAGCAGGGTTGCTGATCCAAGCCGGCCGCCGAGAACCGAGATGGTGTCGCTCACGGACTGTTTTGCCGGTGCGGTCGCAATAGAGAACATTGTCGTCGAGGAGGACGGGTCCTGGCCGCAGCCATTGAGAGGTGATCGTTGAGAAAGGGTGTTCAAACTGGGCAGCTGGGGCGTCTATTTATCGGATGAGAGTAAAAATGGACCAAGCCCGTCCGGCTCTGTTCTCGATGGATAGAGGTGGCTATTGGCGCCGGGTTCACGGATTGGTAGCTTCGTGAGGGAAGGTATTCATATCTGGGTAGGTGCCTACCTACCCGGCGAGTGTCGTTCTGGTTGATAGTAATTATTCTTATAACATTCTGGACAAGACCGATCTGGACAGCTTTGCCGTCATGTCATGCAAGGCTGAGAAGTGTTACCAGATGTCCTCAGCCAATTAGAGCGAGAATCTCCAAGCTAGAACGGTTTTGTACTAGTTCCAGCGCCAAGGCCTTCATACCCGCCGCGCGAGCCTCGCTCGTTTTTTTTAGTCGCTTCTCCGTCAACGCATCTCGACCTCGCCATGCGCAATGATCTCAACATACCCTTAGGTAATTAGTAGGCTTATTGTCTACAGGCTCCGTCGCTTCGACATCGAGCCCCCTATCTAAGGACTCCTCTTGGATAAAAGCTGCAAACTCGGTGGGATCACATGATTCGAGACCTGTAATTGCGCGCAGCTACGGATACAGGAAGCCGCGTTTCCTCGACCGTCCCCAGCTGACGACACGACACAATCCGTCCTCGGTCATCGAGCTGCAAACTCTGCGACACCATCACTCGCGCTTCCAATCATCAGTTTTAAACACCCGAGATACTCCCATGTTCCCAGACTACGCGTTTTACTCACTCCTCTTGCGGTTGCACAACCGTCACTCCTCTCCCCGCCGACGCTCAGCCGCCCAAGTCGCTACCTAGACCAGGCCGCACAATTCGCACCAAGGCCGAATTTTCGATATCGCATTGGCGACAACTCCAGGATGGGTATCCCCGCTGCTTTCCGGTGGTTGTCCACCAAGTACCCCAAGATCATTTCGCCTGTTGTGGAAGATCAGCCCGTCGTGATGGACGACGGAACCGTCATTCCGGTTGATGCCACACGCCCCAATCCGAACGGGGAGGAGTTCGATAACCTGTACCTGGACATGAACGGCATCGTTCACCCGTGCTCCCACCCCGAGGATAGGCCTGCTCCCAAGGACGAAGAGGAAATGATGGTGGAGATTTTCAAGTACACCGAGCGTGTTGTCAACATGGTCCGACCTCGCAAGCTACTTATGATTGCTGTTGGTAAGTTGTTCTCCAGGAAATAAACCCGCTCCCCTGCACCCCCCCCCTCTTCCCTTTCAGTCCCCATGGCCCCATGGTGCTAATACATACCAGATGGTGTTGCTCCCCGAGCGAAGATGAACCAGCAGCGATCCAGGCGCTTCCGAGCCGCCCAAGAAGCCAAGGAGAAAGAAGAGGATAAACTACAGCTTCTACAGCTTCTTAAGCAGCAGAATGGCGGCATTCTGAAGGAGGAGTCTGCCGAGGCCGTTCCCAGCAAGGCGTTCGACTCGAACACGATCACCCCCGGCACGCCGTTCATGGATACCTTGGCTGCGAGCCTCAGGTACTGGTGCGCCTACAAACTCAATACCGATCCCGCTTGGGCTAAGATGAAAGTTATCATTTCCGATGCAACGGTGCCCGGAGAAGGCGAACACAAGATCATGGAGTTTGTCCGCTCGCAGCGGTCATCGCCCGAACACGACCCAAATACTCGCCACGTTATATACGGTCTAGACGCCGACCTCATCATGCTCGGACTCGCGACGCACGAGCCGCACTTCCGAGTCCTCCGCGAGGATGTCTTCTTCCAGGACTCAAAGGCTAGAATGTGCAGGCTCTGTGGTCAGAAGGGCCATGAAGAAAGGGCCTGCAGAGGCGAAGCTAAGGAGAAGGACGGTGCTTTCGATGAAAAGGACAAGGCTCACCCTCTCAAGCCTTTCATCTGGCTCCACGTCTCTGTCCTTCGCGAATATCTAGCTGTTGAACTGGACGTCCCTGGCATTCCGTTCCGTTTTGACCTTGAACGGGCCATTGACGACTGGGTCTTCATGTGCTTCTTTGTAGGCAATGACTTCCTACCGCATTTGCCTGCCCTTGAGATTCGTGAAAATGGCATCGACACTCTGATGGCCATCTGGAAGGACAATCTAGTTGAGATGGGGGGCTACGTCACAAAGGATGGCCACGTTGACCTTAACAGGGCTCAGTATATTATGAGTGGCCTCGCGAAACAGGAAGATGCCATCTTCCGACGGAGGAAAGAAACGGAGGATCGACGGGAAGCTAGCGCCAAGCGGCGCAAGCTTTACGGGCAAGGCAATTCGCGAGGTGGTGCAGCCCCCTCCCGGTCTCAGGGCAGACCTCAGAATCGGGATTATGAGAGCAGCGGTCCACCGCCGGGACTTGCTCTACACCCTATATCTAGTTTCCCGAGCGACCTGCCGAAAGCCATCACGCACGACATGGTGGTAAACCGTGGATCCGTCCAGCAAGCCAACTTGGCCAACAAAAGTGCAGCCAGCGTACTCAAGAACCAGATCCAAGGCCTGATGTCCCAGGCTAGTAGTGAGCCTGGCCCGGCAAACGCGGAGCCAGGTGCTAGCCCGCAAAGTCCAGCCTCGGCATTGGGAAAGCGTAAAGCGTCCTTGATGGAAGCGAGCGATACGAGCACTCCCGGAACAAGCACCCCAGAGCCCAACACACCCTCCGCCGGTGCTGAGACGGCGCCGGTTGATAATGTGAGGCTATGGGAAGACGGCTACGCCGACCGATACTATGAACAGAAATTCCATGTGGATCCAAAGGACATAGAGTTCCGCCATCAAGTCGCGCGTGCCTACGTGGAGGGTCTGGCCTGGGTTCTCAGGTACTACTTCCAGGGCTGTCCTTCTTGGGAATGGTACTATCCGTACCACTATGCGCCGTTTGCGGCCGACTTCGTTGATCTTGGGAAGATGGAGCTCAGCTTCGAAAAGGGAAGGATATCGCGGCCGTTCGAGCAGCTGATGAGCGTCCTACCTGCCGCCTCCCGTCACGCGCTCCCTGAGGTCTTCCACGATCTGATGTTGCAGGAAGACAGCGAGATTATCGACTTCTACCCGGAAGACTTTGAAGTTGATCTGAATGGGAAGAAAATGGCGTGGCAAGGAGTCGCTCTCTTGCCCTTCATCGACATGCCACGCTTGTTGGGTGCCGTGGAGAAGAAGTATCCACTGCTCAGTCCCGAGGATCAGGCTCGCAACACGATGGGCAAGGATATGCTCCTCTTGTCAGATGCACACCCGAATTTCTATGACGAGATCACCGCCAACTTCTACTCCAAGAAACAGGGCCCCGCCAAGTTCGAACTAGACCCCAAGGCTAGCGATGGCCTAGCGGGTAAGGTCGAAAAGGTAGATGGGTACCACCCCCATGGTTCACTGGTATATCCCCTAAGCCGCAATGCGATGCCAGATGTCGAATACGACCGGTCTTTAAGGTACGTGTCTCCAACTCCCAGCTTCCCATGACAAGTGCGCGGTGGATTATGCTAACGACGCAAGCAGTGTGCATTACGAGTTCCCGAGCACCTCCCACATACACAAATCGATGTTGCTACGGGGGGTGAAGCTGCCTCCTCCAGCCCTAGATAGGACGGACATTGAGGTGATCAAGGGCAAAGCACAGAGGTCAGGGCGAAGCTACGGTGGGGTGCCACTAGGCCGGAACAATTACAACCGCGGCGGGAGGGGCGAACCGATCAACTACGGGTCAGGACACCATGCCGCGCACCAGGAGCGGCAAGGCCGCGGGCAGTATGTCCCGCCATCGAACAGACATAACCATCAGTCCTCGTACGGGGCCCCGCCTCCGAACTGGCAGCCTCCACCCCCTGGGTACCCTGGATTCGGAATCGGCATGCCGCCGCCCCCGCCGCCAGCTCGTGTCCACGGAGGCGACCAATACGGAGGTAACCAATACGGAGGCAACCGCGGCCAGGACTATGGACAGGGATACGGTAACCACTACGGGGGGCCACCGCCGCCGCCGCGAGGGAATTACGGCGGGCAGCAGTATCGCCCACCGGCAGGTCAGGACAGACAGGACTATCGGTCACATGGGGGAGATAGGGGAGGTTACCGCGGTTCTAGAGGATATAGATAGGTCCGGGTTGGTGGGCTCTCTCGGGCGTGTATGTTGTTCCCTCGAATACCACATGATGGTCAGGTTGGGGGCGAGTAGACGAGAAGCAGTAAACGGCATACCTTTGTACTATGCACTTTATGATAGGTCTTAATATAGACCGGGGGTAGAAATGGCGGAGAGACACAGGGATTACTTACGCCTTCGCGAAACACCTGGAGCTGCTTCCCGTTCGTACCAGGATAAAGCTGTGACGGATAGCTACTCCTTACCCACTTTTGAGAGACCTCCCCACTACCTTGCCAACCAACCGACCTACCTACCTACCACGCCCTATAGGCACCCAACTCGTCAACCTAGGTACCTACCTACCTTAGGTAGGTAAGGTAGGTAAAGGTACTGGGCGTGGTAGGTTACCTGGTTGCGCGGTTACCTGGTTGACAGGCATTCCCCGTGTCCCATATCCGAGACACTGCTGCTACCTTCAAAAATACCTACTATTGTGTTGGCCACGCCAGGTCTTTTCGCTGTAGTAATCGCGGTCTCCTCCTGCTTTCAATTCATCTACGTCTGCTCCAGCATTTGCCAAATATAATAATACTTGTATACCTTAGGTAGCCCTGAGTCTCACCGACTGCAGTAAAGTACCTGTAGTATTGCATGTAATGTACGGAGTAGGTAGGTACTGTATATACCAAATTAGCTCCTTCGCTAACCCACAAGACTCAGACCAGAGTTGCCGCCCCTCCCCACCACCTCCCCACATTCCCTGTCGCTCGTACCAAACTACCTCTCTCCCCTCCGACCACAATGCGCAGTCGGTCGTAGCCTCGACTCTCAACCCGGGAAGTGCCATGACCCAATTCCAAACTTTGTGATTGCTGTTGGCCCCTTCTTGTGCGCGTTTCCTCCAAGATTGCCCTGCAAGACGACAACCCACGCCGTGGCTTCCGCGTTACGTGTACCACAGCTTCAGCTTCCCCGCGCTCCCGGACCAGCTCTGCGGCTTGACAGCGCTTCGATACGCCGCCCCAGCCCCCACGCGCGTCGTCGCTCTTCCTGTTGACGAGTTACCCCGATCATGAGACGCTGCTGACAAGGTCTGGCTCACGGCAACCCACAATGAATGGCGACGCTGGCCTGGTAGGCGTGCTGGTGGAGAGGCTTACGACCAGGGTAAATAATTCAAGCTCCTATCAATTGCGCGCGGGAGAGTTCCGTCACTGATGCCTCCATGTCCTTTTGCGTCGACTAGCTCCCCCATCGAACTGGGACCCAAGCCCAAGACCTATACCAGGACGAGATCGTGGTCATCACTCGCACCACCCTCGTCAAAATCAGTGCCACGTCCATCTCCATCGTGCTCGACGCGCTCCTGTCGTTCCTCGAGGATGTCGCCCGTCCCTACGCCGCTGCCATAGCACACCCGCCACATGTGTTGCTCTCCGAGCTCTATATATTAGAGCTAGTCGCCGACTGTTGCTCACGTCATTGGGAGTTTAGCAGTACCGCCGCCACACATGACGCGCACGACGACGAAACCGATCCCCCCCTAGCACTTGTACGCCCGCCTCCGGAAGCGTTAGACCCTCCCCTTGTGACCAGGGCTTTCGATGTGCTGAAACTGCTCTTCGACCCCATCCCCGAAGGCTATGTCCTACCAGCAAACACCATCTTGGACGAGTGCTCTTCGAAGAATATCACAATCTATCCCGTCGACGAGCCGAGCGGGACGCCTCTGTCCACCAAGTCGGACACGCCCGTCGAGAGCACTCGGCTGCTCCAGACTCACGGCGCCGCCATTGAGTCTCGCGTAAAGTCGATTGTCGAATACTTGACTGCCTCGAGCTGGGCCGCCGCCTTTGACTACTTCAGAAAAGTCATATACAACGTCCGTACCGCCGTGCCGGCACAGGGCGCGCCGATCCCCAACGCGGCAGCTGCTGAGGATGAGCGCTCTTCCTTGGTTATCCTCCGTCTGTCCTCCTTCTTCTGGGTTGATGGTCAGAAGTTGAGCCTCGTGGTACAGGAGTTCTGCTCAAGCTTCCTCCACTTCCGAAAGTCCTTTCAGAACTCTGTGGCCATCGTAACCCCTCTACTTATCACCCGATGGCTGGACAGGTACCCGGACGAGTTTGTGCAGCTGCACATGATACAGAAGCGGCGCGATGTCGGCCCGGACACACTTTTTGACATGACCCAGACCATTGTAGACAATGGTAGGCGGCGTGCCTTGTTGTACCCTCTTCAAACCACTCTGTTGCTCCTTCTTCCAGACGTCTTCGAGGTTGCCAGCAACCTCAGGGAAGCGAAGAGCAGCAGCATGGCTAAGAAGGTTGCCTTCCTCGAAGGCTTGAGGAAGGCATTAAGGAATAGAAACGAGCAGGCCGCGTATTGCCTCGTCTCCCTGCTACGCGCCGCCCGCCACTTCGATGCCGAAAGCGACTCGGCTCTTGTGAGCTATGCCATGGATGTCCAAGATGAGGTTCGCGACGCCGTCTTCCGCCGACCCACCCCCGGCCTCGATGGTGGCTTGTTCGACCAAGACGTGATGACCGCCGCATTCGTCAGCTTGGCGCATTTGAACTTCGAAGACTGTGTCTCTTCCCTAGCGCAGAGCTGCCTAGTGCCATCCGCGCCACTTGGTTTCAAGATATCAGTTATCCAGGCTTGTTCCCATTTTGCCAGGCTAAGCGATTCCGAGAATTATCAGGGGCTGTTCACGGCGGCCTCTACTTTTATACAGGGCCAGCTGAAGGTATGATGAAACCACCCTAGGTTCGTCAACGTACGTGTGCTGATTTGCTTCACATAAGAATATGTCATCGCTACTGGTCGATGCCTTCGTTGGAGACCAGTCTCCGCGCAAACCTTCTGAGAGCCCGTCTTCGGTCGCTATGATATCCAACATACTAAAATTCCTAGATGCGTCGCCGATGACTCTTTTTGAAGGTCCCCCAAGTGAACCCAGTGACCGTGACCGTTTCTATCAAGAGAACCTCGAGGCCATTATTTTTTGTGTTATTGCGCCAAACGAGTCTGTTAGGCGGCTTGCAGCCGCTGTGGCCACGCGCCTACTAACGAACGAGCCGGTTTTGTTGATGCTAAGGAGCTCCAACGCATTCGGCTCCCAGGATTTAAAATCCAGGTTTTGGCGCCTAAGGTGTGTTCTCTAGGTATCCCACCTTCGACTTACTGCGCTAACTGAACGAGCTCCCTTGTTCTATCATCACTGTGTGACCGACTTGGGCCTCCCGGAAACGACGGCGGACTCAAGTCAATCCATTGCTACCTCGAATCACGGCTTCTGCTTTTGAAGTCCATATCGGTAAGCCGCCTCCCAGTACGCGTGGCTTTCGTAGACTAACCATCCTAATAGGAACTCTCCGAGCTGTCGGAGGAGATAACCGAGCGAACGACAGCTTCTACGAAGCTCGAGACTCTCTTTCTTGTATCCCTCTGTTCTGCCGACATAGCAAGATGCCAGCTCGTAACGGCTTGCATCAGTACCTTCCTAGAGGAATGCCGCATCGCAGGTGCTCGCTCCGAGTCGGCAGGATCCTCATCGACGCTATTACGAAACGAAGAGGTCTTCAGCGAAATTGCATCCCGAGCGTTTAGGTTTACGGGCCTAGTTGCATTCCAGAAGAGGAACCGCGGGTTACTCAGGCGTTTGCAGTACCCGAGCGGCGGTATCCTCGATGCGTGGGAGGCTGCTTTTGACAAGTGGCTTCACCTTTCCAAGGATGTCTCGACAACCTCGGCAGACGCTGTTTCGGAACGGACTCTAGCCGAATGGCGTAACTACTCAGGATTTCTAGCTTCGCTGGGTGGCATCTGTACTGCTGATCAGGCCGATATCCTCGAAGAGCCGACCATCAGCGGCCTGCGGTGGATTGACAGACTATCATCCGATAATCACGAGGAGCCCTTGCTCGCCAGGTACCTGAGGTTAAGCATACAGCTACTAGCATGCAACAATGTTAGGGTCCGCGAAGCGATGAGGGACGTGTTGTCAACCGAGATTTCGCCCACCCTATATCAGCCCCTCTTCAAGGCCCTGGAGTCCGAACTCGACGTGCTCTTTACCGGTGCTCTTGAAGCCCCCGCCAAAGGTCAAGATAGCGAGATTGTTTTTGCAGAACAGTCGGCTTCCCTTCTCAAGGCGCTCGTCGAAAGGCTTGACAGCCCGTCAGACCTGGGTGCCGCATCTTCTGTTCATCTAGGTGCGCTCACACTCAACTTCGCCAAGTTCCTCGATGGCGTCCCAGATACGCCCAGCAGCCTTCGAGTCAAGATCAAAATTTGCCAACTCTGCGAAGCCGTCACGAAAAGAAAGGAACACCTCAACCTTCGGGACGATGTTCGGATCCGAAATCAACTTTTGGAATATATTTTTAGTTGGATCGCGAGACCAAGATCTCCAAGGACTGATTCCGGTGCATTCAACGGCGGGCGGCAGCAGGATGAGACTGTGAGGGTTCAGAAGGATCTCGACAAGGCCTGCCTCAAGTCTTTGGCAGAGTTGACATTTCGCCTTCCACTTCAGCCCGGTGATGGCCAGACCGACGCCGGTACCAGTGAGCTAAAATCGCAGATGTTCCACCAATATTTCAACCGTTTTCTCTCTTTGCTAAATCTCGAGGCTCTCGAGCTCGGGCGGTCTGAACATCTGGGCGGAACCGCGTCGAGAGACGAGTCGGCCTCCATATCCGACCTCGCTATCAGTATCCTGTCTAACCTACTAAGTGCCAATATTGACGTTGGCCTCAAGCATTCTCTGAGCATAGGATACCATGAGAACGTGGAAATACGGACCGCCTTTGTCAAGGTTCTGTATAACATCTTGGTGCAGGGCACCGAGTTCAATAACTTATCCGACGCCGCGGTGCACGAAAAATACGATGAGTTGTTAGACGTAGGTTGTGTCCCCCCGAGACAACCCTCTTCCGAATATACTGACGTTACTATCGCTCTAGCTCCTGACTTCGGATACAAATCTGGCAGCGGCTATGGCAGCTGTCTGTCCGGGTCATGAAGTCGACGAGCTGACCATCTCGCTCCTAAATATATTTGAAGCGAGATCACTCAGCTTTGTCCTTCTCGAGTCTCTGATCAAGCAAGAGGTCGAGGATACAGGTTTGACTTCCTCCCCTTTGGGTCCCACCTCGTGCGGCGCATGTTCCTAATCGAGTTCTACTCTTCAGAGAACGAGTCGGAATTGCTCCGGCGTACGTGTGTGGCGACGAAGATGCTTTCCGTTTATGCCAAATGGAAGGGAACTGGATATCTTAGATCCACTCTGCAGAAGGTCGTGGAGCGGCTCATGCTAACGTCTAAGGATCTAAACCTCGAACTCGATCCGACCAGGGTCGACACCGAGGAAGAGCTTCAGAAGAACGCCATCCAGTTACAGATTGTCGCCAAGGTCTTCATAGACGATATTTGCGCCTCCTCCGCGAATATTCCGTCCTCGTTTCGAAAAATATGCAGCATTGTAAGTGCTTCTAGCCACTCCGTTGCCGATGTTCATTTATCCCGTCCTAATGATAATCTAGATCTCTGCAGCGGTAATGCCGCGATTCCCCGATGCGAAGTACACAGCAGTTGGAGCATTTATATTCCTGCGCTTCTTTTGCCCTGCTATCGTTGCTCCGGAGGTTGAGGGCCTTGTCGCCACACCCCCGTCAAAAGAGATGCGCAGGGGCCTGCTTCTGATAGCCAAGGTCATACAAAACCTGGCTAACAACGTCTTGTTTGGGGCGAAGGAACCCTACATGTTCCCGCTCAACGACTTTCTAGCCCAGAACATCTACCGCGTGACAACGTTTCTTCGAGAGATTTCGGTAAGGTTCAATGTTTCAACGGGATTGGCTCTATTCTTACAAGCACAGGTACCACCAGAGACGACGGGGCCTCCCGCTGGAGGTGAGTCCTTTGATTTTGGATCGTGCGTGGCACTCCACAGGTTCCTCTATGATCACTGGGACCAAGTACGTCAAAGATTGGTTGCCCAGGAGAGGAAAGACTACGTGAGGTCTCCGGCAGAGTCGACCCGCGGCCGATCGCCGGTCCTTGAGCCGCTGCGGAATTTAATCACCAATCTTGGCCCACCACCGTTGGCCGTAACTTGGAATCGCCCTCAGATATCCGCCAATCCTCCCCCGGTATATTCGAGGTTTCAGGATTTCATGCTTCGCAATGCCTTCCGGAGCACTGAGTCCTTCGTTACGGCCCGTGCCGTGTATGACGGGGGCGAAAGCAAGGTGGGCCTTAACTTCAATCCGGATTGACATTCCCATGGCTCCACTGACACCTAGATAGGATGGCCTCTCCATCATCTGCATTATACTGCGCAATATTGACACCGAGACCATTGATTATGATACCTTGGTCTACTGCTACCTAAAGGTGAGTTAGCGCAGCCTTGGTTACGTCAGTTGCACAGGACTTACCCCTTCTCGTAGATTGCGAGCCGGTTGTGGCATCGTCCCTTCGCACTCCTCGTTGATGCCACGTGCTACAACGGGCAGAACGAGCCGCAGGACGAGCTTTTTCAGAAGCTCGAGTTACTTACGCCCATCGAACTCTCGCGGCAGTTGTCACGTATTTACATATATAACATGAACAGTGCTTGCAGGTAAGGCTTGGATCCCTCGTATCCCAGGCTGTTAGCAGCGCTAAACTTCGACTGCGTGTAGGAAGTGCTTCCGCCGCTTGCTTCGAATGTCTACGAGGCACGACACCAGCGTCTTCAATCCTAGAAACATCGACTATCACCTTATTGGCAGCTTACAGGACTTGCAGGCGCACTTCCATCTAAGCCAGCTGCATCTACCCAAAGAAACGATTAGCGTCGTCACTGATACGCGCCACGTATTCCAAAACATCACCAGGTTATCAAAGACCAAAGGTAAAATCGAGGTCGTGATCAAGGTCGGCAGCCAATTTGTTCAGGTTACAACTACCAAGAAGCAAGAAGTCTATCCCGGCTTTCGATTGAGCACCACCGTTAACGATATATTCCGGTTGGGCGACGTCGAAGAGGCGCCGACCTCGATACAGACCGAGGACGACTCCGCATTTGGTCTCCGGGCTGACAATGGGAAAATTGTCATGTACTTCACAAGCCCGCGGAAGACAGATGTCCTCCATGCCATACGCACCGTCAAGGCAAAACTCGGCAAGGACACCCGAGCGATGAAGTCATTTGAAAGACTCATCCGACCGCAAGATGTGCCAGGAACCCTCCTGAACCTAGCACTAACAAACCTCGCGAGCCCCGACCCGGTGTTAAGGTTATCATCCTATAATCTCCTTGGCGCCCTCTGCAAGGCCTTCAAATTCACAGCAGCGTCTAAGTTGATGTGTACCAAGGGTATGTGATCTTACTCACCCAAAAACTCCCAACCAAATTGCCCCATTTGACTTCCCCGATATTTACTTACCAACCGCAGATATATCCGTCCCACTCGATCCCTCGCAATTCATCATTAAGATCAGCCAGAAGCTCGCCCAAACAGAGCCTCAACTTACATCCGATTTCCTGAATGAGTTCTTTGTCGGCTGGGACAGCTTTTCCGACGAGCAGAAGCCACTGAGTCTAGCATACATGGCGCCCTGGATACCAGGACTTCGAACCTGCCTCCTCGCAACGGAGACAGAGAGCGACAAAGGCCGGGAGAAGATTGCAGCCGTCTTCCGCAGGCTGATAGACGTTACTTTATCAGACGCGACATTGAATTTTACCCTCGAGCAATCCGTCTGGCCCGTCATCCATCAGGACGAGGTTCTCTTGGATATCTTTTTGGAAGAGGTCATCAAGGCGGCCCTCAGTAGCGGCTTTAACGACGAGCATACGGAGACCCTCGCATCCATCGTCTCTGCCATAGGAACCATGTCACTCCGCGGGAAGATTATGTCACGCCTGCGGAAAGCGCTGAACCGCACTTCGCTGAGGCCAACGAAATATCTCCCAGAGAACTCGGTCTGGTCGGAGATCTGCGTACTGCTACAATTCTGCCTAGCTCTGTCCTTTGACAGCGGGGTACAGTCTCAGATTTTCTTGCCCGAGATATTCCATGTCGTCACTATGCTAGCAAACACTGGGGGTTCGGAGGTCCGGCTCACCGTTCATCGACTGTTGGTCAACTCGATCCACTCGGTCTGCACGTCTTTCAACCTTGATGAGCCAAGGCTGAGCAAGCTCCGGGCAACGTTAGAGTCCCTATCCGAACCTAGGAGTGACATCTTTTCCACGACCCCGACATTTGTAAGGGATGCGTCGTCCATATCGACCAGTCAGGAATCTGGCCCAACGCTGGCCGCGACGGAGAATCTCGCGGCACTGCTCTTCGAAACATGCTCAGTTGCGGCACCATCCGTCGACCTGGCCAATGCTTGGCGCTCCAGATGGATGAGCCTAGTCGCCAGCACTGCGTTCCAGAACAACCCGGCGATCCAGCCAAGAGCCTTCACGGTGATGGGCTGCCTAGCACGAGAAGAGGTCGATGATGATCTGCTCTACCAGGTGCTTGTAGCTCTCCGTAACAGCGTGGGCCGGTTTGGAGATGACAGCAATAGCGAAATGCTAGTTGCCATCGTGACATCCCTGTCGAAGATGATGGCCAAGCTTCCATCGGCATCACGCTATGGCCTACAGTTGTTTTGGTTAGCCATGTCCCTGCTGCGTCTCGTACCCCCGAACCTCTTCAACTGCACGGCCATGTTCCTGGAGTCCGTCTTGACCAACATCAGCACGTCCGGGGACATGAGGGGAGAGAGGATGGTGCCGTACCTCCTTCAGGGTCGGGGCCAGCTCGACGACGCCGCACTCCCGCTTGATGATGCCTACGGGATCCATTTCAACGGCGAGAATTTCCACTTCGCTGCGTGTGCATGCCTAGTCAGAGGACTCACAGACACAATCACGCGGGCTACAGCGCTGAGAGTCTTATCAACCTTCCTCGAGATGACGACCGGGGCGTCGAATAGCGAGCAGCATACCAGGGATCTCTCGTCGTCGCCGTATATGGCGCTCATTCTCGCTCGAATCGTGAGCACCGACGAGCTCAAGGACGTCCTGTGGCAGGCGGGTATAAATCCAGACATCCTCCCGGACGTCTCTCAGCCGCGTCCGGCGCAAGACCTGACGGCCATGAAGGACAAGGACCTCCTTCTTAACACTGCTATTGAGCTAGTGGATTTCCAATACCTCGAAGACGCGGTACAAAGTAGGAGCCTGCAGTGGCTAGAAGAGTTAGCCACTGTCCGGCCGGCCGTAGTGATGCATCTGTAAGCGCAAACCTCCAAAATTGGCGCGTTGTAGGCGAAACTAACTAACTCCCCACCCCCCACAAGGTGCGGGCCCATCATCTCGATTCTAGATGACATACTACTCCACTGCCAGAATTCAGCGACGCTAGAGTCAGCACACGCCCTGCTCCAGACGTTGACGTCGAATCCGAAATTTGCCACGGCACTGGGGTCTACAGGCATGTTGAATGAAATACTAGAGGATATGGGCTTCGGGGGACTTTGGCGGTCTTGCTCGCTCAACTTTGCCCAAGAACAGGATAAACAGTGTTTTATTCTGACGGAGAAGCTCATCGAGGTCCGTGTTGTTACTATGTGTCTCCCTCCCGCCCTCCGGGCCCTCCCGCCTTCCCTCTCCAGCCCGCAATCGCCCCCCAACCGGCCTTAGGACTCCGCTAACATACGCTCCTTAGCTCATCATCATCTAGGATCGCCATCTGGGGCGGGCGCCATTAGATACAAGTTGGATATCAGAAGGCCATTCACAAGAGTTGAACTACCGTCAGCATCGTACCAGCGAAGTAAGGCTATACCAAGGTGGTGGCATGAGCGTAAAAATTACGGCCACGAAATTGCGAATAAGGTTTTTAGTCAACCGCAGAGGATGGCTCTAGCTATAGGCATATATGAACATATACCCAGAGATACCAAAGGCATCCGTGAAAAGAGGATTGGGAAGAGAACGATCTAGTGCCGGGCATGAATTGAGGTCGATAGCCGACGAAAGCTGAGGTTAAGAGTTAAGGTAGGTAGGTACCTGGGCGGAGCCACCCAATGGGTACCTATCCGCAGATACGTAGGGTGTTACCTAGTACGCGCGCAGTACAGTAATTCTCCAGCACCCTGCGAGGCGGATTATCTCGGAGATGAGGATTGGCTTTTCTGAAGGGGTTTGGGGTCGTCCTCTGAGGGAAAAAAAACTCTGATCGAGTGGTCGGGACGGGGAAGGCGGCGTTGGAAAAAGGTTCTGTCTAGTCGGCCAATCGGTGTCTGCCGAAAACCCGCTTTTGCAGCCCTACGTCGCACAGGACTAAAGAGTGCCTGCCCTCAACGCTAATAAAGGAAGGCCGGCCCCCCAGACCCGGGCTAGCTTCGGCGAGGGGAGTTCCATTTGCCGACAGCGCAAGGTCAGTTGGTACCTATCCGATCAGTTACTACTGCACCCGTACAAGATACCCTGGGTACGGATACTATGTATGTGGCACCTGCGCGCTATTATTAGTGCTTGTCGTCCTTAATGAGGAACATTAACCACCCCAAAGTAAAAAAAAAACCCCACCACCAAACGAGAGCCTTGCGACTGATGAGAATGGCGACGGAGATACGAGCCAAACTGGCCGAGGCCGATGGCATTAGCAAAGGGCTTACTATTCGGGGAATGGGCGATCCGGGCGCAACGGCCAGACTCACAACCAACGTTAGATCGGGTTTCGGCGTTAGAGGCCGGGGGCGAAGTCCGAACCTCGTAGGGCCGCGTTTTCAAAGGTGCAACAAAAAATCGTCGGGCATATTCGGACAGGGGCCGGGAGTTGGGGCGGCAGCTGGAGCGACAAAGCATAAATTTTTTTTTAGAGCTGAGCTACTACGCAGCACTGTAGGTACCTAGGTACATACAGACAAAGTTTTGCGTCGAGGGAAGGAAGGAGCGGATCGCGATTTGAGGTTGCGGCAATCCGGGGGTGCCGATGGATGCGGAAGCGACCAGTGCCACGTTCCTGCAGTGAAAATCTTTTTCTGCTGGGTCCAGAAGCCCGGTCACGCTACCAATCAATGTACCTCATTGTACCTCCTCTCCGTACAGAGCAGGTTGTTTCGCGTAAGAGTACATATGTATACCTGCCTGGGAAGTTTTGCGCAGTTTTGCTGCAGCCACACGAGGAAGGGGTGGCACAGCCAGGGAGGGCCCACGTTCTGATTCGTGGATCGCAGTCCCCCGAGGCGCTGCTCCCCTGCTTCTTTTCCCGTTGTTCCAGGCCGCTGGGCCAAAGGCTTGCGCTCCAGAATGTCCAGATGGGTCCCTACTGCCTATGTACCTACTTGCCTACCTACCTACCTACCTACCAAGCCTCCACAAGTAGGTACCTACACTACCAAGACAACCAAGACTACGTTACTTCCCTCTCCCATGGCGGTGCCGCTCTCTCTATCTCGGTCAGCGAACATGGTCGTCGCCTCGCCCGTTCCTACGGATCTCTGATCATGTTCAGGTGTCACGGGCATGCATGCAGTATGCATAATTCAGCCAGCACCCGCGCGGTCTCGTCCCCTCCGCCGTTCTCCGAACCACCGAGGTCGCAGGAAAGAGGCGAGCGCGATCGGCGATTCCCTCGATGGGTAGTGAGTTCGGATACATAAATTATTACGAGCAAGGGAATTGGGTTGTCGTCCATGTGGTTCTAGCCGCATCCGACCGCTCGCGTGATGATGCGTGCCGAGGCTTTAAGAGGTCCGGCCGATAGCAAGTTAGAGCGGGAAAGAGTGGCTTTTTGTTGAACTTCCAAGACGGCTAATAAACCTGTACGTTCCCAACGAGGTTTGCGTGACATGATTGGAAATCTTCCATCATCATGTGGCTTGACCGTCACGAGATCGATTCGCGAGGAGTGTTTTGAGCGGGATTAGTCATAGTGCCGAGATATTGTGGTACTACGTAGACAGTGGCTGACGTAAGTAGGGTACCTTTGTGTTGTATGTACTTGACAGTACCTGAGGAGGTACCTTCTGTTGGTAGGTACCAAAGGTAGGTGATTACAGATCTTGGAGAAGCGAATAACTGCACATGGGTCACGCGTTAAAGGGGCGACAGAATGCGAGAGTCCGCGCGTATAACCATGCCATCCAGTGTCCGCTACTTCCGGACCCTCTTAGATAGAATCCGCGTTGGCCTGATACGAGCAGTGCCGAACAGCGCTGGCATGCCTACTAGAGCCTGGGGTGTAGGTACCTACCTAAGGACGGGACTTCCAAAGTCCAGGTCACCCCGAGAGATCTACCAAAAATATGAGTTTTGTGGCGGTGCTGTCGAGGAACCGCCTGTGTCTGTGTGTGTTGGCCTGTGCGCAACGGGCATTGCGTCTCGTCTCCCCCCTGTCCAGCGTTGATATGCACAAGCCAAGATCAGCACTCCAGGGGTGGGTTGTCAAAACTTCCCGTCCAGTCCGCTCTGTCGATTCTGCTCGATTCTGCCTTCTACGTCATTCACCGATCCGCCGGGTTCGCAACCCACCATCACACCACATCCGACTGCAAAATCTGCTCGCTTCTGTCGCTGGAATCTTCCTGGCCAGTGATTATATTGATGATAAAACAATATTTTATAGCCCAAAAAAGAAAAAGAAAAAGGGAAAAGCATGCCGCAGCTGTGCTGCCAGCTGCTCTCCCCCTCGCCCGTGCACCTTCCGGTGAGGCAGCCCGAAAGCGAGCGTTACGCGCATCTGCTATTCGCATCCGCATCCGCCTAGCCTTGGCCGCGGGAGTACAGTCACACTTCGCTGGGCGGACACGCCATCAGCAACAGCGCACCACCCTCCAAGCCCCTGGCCCCCCAAGGCCGCGATGCGCAACGCATGGCACCGTACAACAACAGTGACTCAGACTAGCGAAACAAATCGCTGCCTCGGCTCCGTCAATTGACTTTGGGTGGTAAACTTTGTCATCCCATTTGTGCGGCAGCCCTCGGGTTTGCTGAAAATTTTCAGTCCTCCCCCCCTCCGGGAGGAAGGAATGGGATGGATGGGAGCATGAAGGTACAACAAGCTAAGTAGGTATATGCATGTACTGTACGTTGCAGTCGTAGCATCTATCTTCCGTCCGTCTAGACCCGGCGCAGCTTTCCTGCGTAGATCCGGAATTGATTTATTAGTCACAAATTTTATGGGCAGTTGGTGTGCGACATATCCGTCCTTAGTAAGTACTAGAATGTCTCCGGCTGTTCTCGGCGTTTCCATCCGACCCACACATTCTCGCTCCCCTGCAGGGAACCCTCGCAACCTCGCACAGCTTGCGCGCACCGCAGAATGCAGAAGCCTTGGAATCCCTGCAGAGGCCGCCCCACACAACCCACCTTCCCCAAGGTCGGTCGATAGGTACCTACGCAATGTACCATTTTGTCACCCCACCATAACCAACCCTCTTTCATCATCCGCCGTCATCCCTTTCCTTTATAAAGCTGAATCTCCCACTTCGGCTCCTGTGGATTCAACATTTGCCACTCACTACTCGATATATCCACATTCCAGATCTCTGGAAGCTAAAACATACTTTTTGGTAATAATGTTACTGACCCCAGACCGTCAACCAAGACATCCATTCCATCACCACCAGACTCCAGCCGAGCAGCAGCAACAGCAACACCAGCAGCACCAGCCGTCGCAGCAACAACACGCTCAACTCCGGTCGCAGACCCTCCAAACCCTTCCCCAAGATCCGTTCTACCAACTTCAAGAGAGCCCATACTTCGCCGGCAGCGATATCGACTGGGACGCAGAGATCCTAAGCGTCTCATCGTCGCCTGTCTCCACCGAGTCGCTTCTGTCGCAGTACCTCGGTGCTCAAGCGCCAGCCCTGACTACCTTGGAGAACACCGTCTCCACTGTCACCGGGCCTCGAAGAGCACAACGGGAGGCCGCGTTGTCCGAGTTCCCTGGCTCTGAGTACGGAGCAGCCCTCGGCGGCACCGACGAGCCCTGTTTCTTCGCATCCGACGACCTGATGCACACCGGTCCGTGGTTTACGGGCGCACAGATGACCTCGAAGCTGCCTGCACGAACCTCGCACAACCGCGACTCGTCGCTCTCGTCTCTTGGTTCCGCCGGTCCCGCATCGCCATATTCTCACAACATTTCAAATCCACAGATCGCCGTCACCGACTCCATCGACGAGCTGCATGGGCTTCAAAACGCCGACGACATCCATCACCAGTTCGCAAAGTCCTCGTTCTCGCCGGCGGCGCACGACACCTTCTACTCAAACTACTCCAATTACGCCCCGGCCGGTGCCACTTCGATACCCAGCAACATGGCCGTGGCCCACAGGCAAAGGAACGGCCGAGGCTTGTTGCCGCCGCCCGACTTCCAGAGGGGTCACAACACGTCGCGGCCAGTCTCGGTGGCGAGTTCCATCGTCAGTGACTCACCCGCGACCCCGTCCGGGGAGCCTGACGACGACAGGAGGCAAAACACGGGTGAGCTACTAGAATATGCTGACCGGTTCCTGCTGGACGAGTGCTCACCTTTTCTTGATGACGCAGCATTCAACACCGTGCCGAAACTCGACCGCACCATGACCGATGTCTACAACGACGAGCTTTACAACCCGGGCTTCAATATCGCTTCCGCATCCCAGGGCCAAATACCACTCTCCCCGAGCAGTGACCTATTTGCCCAGAGGCTTCGCGCCGCCAACACCCAGCATCTAAGCGCCAACCACTCCCCGGCTTTGGTTTCTTCCCGGGATAGGTCTCCATTCCGCCACGGTTCGCCACTCGCTCCGATGCCCAGCCATGACTTTCCGTCGGCCATGCCATCTACACACCTAGGCTTTGGCTCAGCCCAGCAGATGAGAGAACAGAGAAAAGCGGAACAGGATGCGCAGGCGATGCAGCAGCAACTGGCGCGCCGCTCGGATACCGGAACGCCGCAGACAATATCCCCAAAAGATGCCGTTCTAGACTTCCAGCCCTCCGAAGGAGAGGCCAACTTCCCCCTCTTCCCCCAGCAGGACCCTACGAGTTTCGACGCATCGCAACTGAAGGAATTCCACCAAGGGCCGCAGCAGTTCAGCAACCTGCAACTCAACGGGGCTTCGTTTGGTAACTATGTCACCGATCAACTGCCAACCAACATCCAGGTTCCACAACAGTACCCGTTTATTGCTCAACAGCCGCACCAGCAGACCAGGGACACGCCGGTGAGTAATAATTCTACGGCGCCGTCAAGGCTTAGCTCCACCGGGTCAGGGCGGTCGGAGCCCGCGCACAGCAATACCTCGCATAAACCTGTCGGGC
>Ga0164242_10001504_pt1 | contig 27678 bp, 26 predicted proteins | sample OricomgcompostMG_FD_108783 | JGI IMG/M metagenome (GOLD analysis project Ga0164242, IMG submission 108783) | Miracle-Growth compost microbial communities from Emeryville, California, USA - Original compost - Miracle growth compost (MG) ...
ATAAGTAATTGTACCAGCCTTGACCAAAGATACGAGTGTTTTATCAAGTGTCTGCATGCCTTCATTAGCGCCGGTTTGGATAACGGCGTCTAATTGATGAGATTTTCCTTCGCGAATTATATTACGAACCGCCGAATTCGCTACCAAAATTTCAGCCGCAGCTACTCGTCCACCGCCAATGGCTGGCACTAGACGCTGCGATACAATGGCCATTAAAATATTGGATAGCTGAGCGCGAATCTGTGGCTGTTGATGTGCTGGAAAAACGTCAATCATACGATCGATACTCTGAGCAGCCGAGTTAGTGTGAAGAGTTGCAAACACCAAGTGACCAGTTTCGGCAATCGTAATAGCCGATGAAATTGTCTCTAGGTCACGCATCTCACCAATCAACACGACGTCTGGATCCTGGCGCAGCGCCGAGCGTAGTGCCGCCGAAAACGAGAATGTGTCGTAATGGACTTCACGCTGAGCGATAGTTGATTTCTTTGAGGTATGGGTAAACTCAATCGGATCCTCAATAGTAATAATGTGCTGGGATTTTTCGTTATTGATCTTATCTATCAGTGCCGCCAGCGTGGTCGACTTACCAGAGCCAGTCGGTCCGGTCACCAGCACCAAGCCACGCGGAAAATTGGCAAAATTACCGACGATACTAGGTAGACCGAGTTCCTCAATAGTTTGAAGTTTGCTAGGGATCAGACGTAGTGCCGCCGCTAGATTACCGCGTTCATGGTAAACATTGGCACGAAATCGCCCTAGAGTACCAAAGGCGAATGAAAAATCGAGTTCTTTATCTTTTATGAGAACCTTTTTTTGCTCTTCGTCGAGTAAGGTAAAGATTAGTCCCTCGATGCCGGCGATATCAAGCGCCAGCGCCCCTGGTAGCGGTATTAACGCACCGTCAATACGTAGCATCGGTGGCAAAGCGACCTGTAAATGAAGGTCGCTGGCCTTGCGTTTGATGACCTCTTCTAGCAGAACCTCTATACGCATAGCACCAGTCGCTACAGTAGTAGTTGGCGCGGTCGGTTGTGGGGTGTTGTTTGGATCCATAATCTTCTCCTTACTGTTTATCTGATGTTACACGGTTAACTTCTTCTAATGTGGTAATGCCCTGGAGAGCCTTCAGATAACCGTCCTGGCGCATAGTAATCATACCTTGCCGAACGGCTGTTTTCTGAATTTCATCGGCCGTTGCATGCGCTATAATCAACTGCTGAATCTCTGGGTTAACATCCATCACCTCATAGATACCAGCTCTTCCGCTATAGCCATGTGGTGACTGGGGTGTATCGACACCGCGCACCAAAGTATAAGTGGCCTGTCCAGCCAGCGGTAAATCTTTATAGCCTAAATCGGCTGAAACTTTAGCAACGTCGGCTTTAGTTTTAGGCAGCAGATGACCAATGTTGGCTATAATACTTTTGGTTTCGATTGGCGTTGACTGATAAGTTTCGCGTCTCTCACCAACTTTACGTACCAAGCGCTGGCCAATAATTGTATTCACCGTACTAGCAATCAAAAACGGCTCGATATTCATATCGAGAAGTCGTGGCAAAACCCCAGCCGCCGAATTGGTGTGTAGGGTCGAGAACACCAGGTGACCAGTCAGCGAGGCCTGAACTGCCAACTGGGCGGTTTCGGTATCACGAATCTCTCCCACCATCACTACGTTAGGGTCCTGTCGCAAGATACTACGCAGCCCAGCCGCAAAAGTTAACCCAACCTCTGGATTAACCTGGATTTGGTTGACCCCGTCCATCTTGTATTCCACTGGATCCTCTAGCGTCACAATATTGATAGAGTCGTCCTTAATCTCTTTAATCAAAGCATAAAGTGTGGTCGACTTACCAGAACCAGTTGGACCAGATGTTAATATCATGCCATTTGGGCGCTTAATGCCGTGCTGAATTACTCGTAGCGACCTACCAGTATAGCCCATCTCCTCCAAATTGAAGCTACTGCCAGACTTATCGAGCAATCGAATCACAATTTGCTCACCCCAAACTACTGGGCTGATTGAGATACGCAGATCTACCTCTTTGCCGGCTACTTTGACGGCAAATTGGCCGTCCTGTGGTACGCGGTGCTCATCTATCTTTAGATCGGATAAAATTTTTACTCGACTGACTAGTGCTGGTTCGATACTCCTGGGTAGCTTCATTACCTCGCGCAGCACGCCATCTACTCGACAGCGAATCTTGAAATCAGTTTCGGTTGGTTCCATGTGAACGTCACTAGCACGGTTCTTGACTGCGTATTCCAAAATCTTTGACAGAGCCTGTGAAATTGGTGAATCTTCTGAAATAGTCTTGATATCAGATGACTCAGCTGCTCGGGCTTCGGCATCTGAGGCAGCGGCGGCGGCGTTAACGCTAGAAAGGTCGGTTTTGTACTGACCTAATATGTGACGAATACCGGACTCCGAGGCCATATAGATCTTAACTGGCTTCTGTAGACTGCTAGATAAATAGTCGACAGTCTGAACATTTGAGGCATCAACCATCGCTACGGCTAAACGACCTCCCACCTCTGCTAAGGGCACCGCCATGAACCTTTCGGCAACATCCTCTGGCAAAAGCGCCAGGATATTTTGATCGATAATACTATTGTCTAAATTGACATAAGGCACACCAGAAACTACTGCTACGGCATGAGTCATCATCTCATCATCAACGATCTGCTTTTCAGATAAAAGAGCAAAAATCGGCTTTTTGGCTGTCTGAGCTTCGGCTTGAGCCGCAGTCAAGGTGGACTGAGAAACCAGACCCTCGTCGACCAATAGCTTCAGGATACGACCCTGCATATCATCGGTGAGTAGCGCCATTACTCGGCCTCCGTATCCGTCGTACCGGTGTTGTCGGCCGCGGTACTAGTATCAGCGGAGGAACCATCGCCAATCACAATCTGTACCGTAGGATTAATAGCATCTGAATTAAAGATGGTCTTGTCGACTTCACCAAATGACGTATCAAACTTATCAACCGTTTCTATAGAAGTTGGGTTAGACGCCACACTGCCCAAGAAACTGTTGGCTATAGCATAAGCTACAGCAACGCTTACCAAAGCTACGACGGCAATAATCATGATTTCAGATCGTTTCACGGCTTTATCGTCTCCTTCTTTAGCTCAAACGTTAGGCTCGGCTGGTAATATGCTTGGCCACTGAGTGTCATGGTCTGGCTATCGCCGCCGATTATATCTAGCGACGTAACATTAATCGTACGAATCGAGCGTTCGAAGTTGGTCAAGACGTTCATAATAGAGTCCTGGCTGCCGTCAACAGTCAATGTAAACGGCAAGGTGCCATCCCCTAGCGTTTCAGCATCCTGATCCACCTGTAGAGACTGTACGTTCAAACCTGGCACGGCAGCTAGTAGTTTTTGCTGGAGTGATGCTCCGAGTGCCAAGCTATTCGGATCAGATGGTAAGGCATCCAAAATCGCCTGAACCGGTTGGTCATCGGGCGATGCTTTAACGAGTGACAAATTCTCATCAGCATCTAACGCTCGCAAATTGCCTTCCAAATCTGAGACATTTTTAGAGTCATAATCTATGTTCGACAAAGCTACCCCTTGAGCATTTAATACCTTCTGATTGTAAACCAGCCGCTGTACAAGGAAAACCGACCCAACCACCCCAAAACCTAAGACAATTGAGGCCACAATAATCCATATAAACATCGTTCTGGTGGCATTAGCAATCTGAGCGCGTTTCTTAACCGCTACAGCTGGCATGGCTACAGCCTCGGGTGGTGTGCCAGTAGCTTGTGGGCTATCCATTACTACCTCCTTGTAAATCAGTTGCCTTCTCGGTGAAAACTTCCTTTGGAACACCCAGATATGAGTCAGTTACGTTACCATCCACGCTCTGGAAAATATGGATGTTGGTAGTAGCTGGCGCAAACAAATCAACCGGATAAGTGAACGATAGAGTAAAGCGCAGAACCTTTTGATTGTTCGAATCTTCGCCATAGCTGACCTCTGAGACCGTCAGATTATCGGCTAGATTAACAGCGTTGTCTTTATCAACCCCGTCGTAATAGAATTTTGTACCAGCCACCATCTTTTTGAATAGCTCTAGAGCAGGATAACTGTCGGGCGATTGACCCTGGATACTAAGGGTTGATTCAGTAGCATCAAGTTTAATTTCCGTGGCCTGAACATCATCTGGCAAAATCGAGCTCAGCACCGAAAATACCCTTGAGTAGACATTCTTTTGACTGTTTAGACTACTCAAAGTACTTAATTGATTCTGGATAGTTAGCACTTTGTCGAGATCTGGGTTAGACGATACAAGCTTGCTGTACTGACTCTTTACCGAATTATCGTTGACACCGATAGCGATTGCCTGAACACCAAATACCCACGATGACAAAACCGCTAGAACACCACCAGATACAATCGTGATAATAATAGCAATCGAAATCATCTTGACCCGCATTGCTTGAGCGCGCAGTAATTGACGTTTGACGTCTGGTACCAGGTTAATTTCGACTATCATAGCAAATTCATCCTCTCGGCTAGCCCCAAAGCAACTGCAAACTCACTAGCCATACTGGCTAGTTGCTGCTGTTCGGCAGCTCCAACCTTGACCTTTTGCCAAGGATTAGCGATAACCGCTGCCACCTGAGTCTTGCTAGCTAAATATTCACCGAACATTGGTAACACTGAGGTAAAACCAGATAGCATAATTCCGCCTAACTGCGAATTTGGATAGCGTGTTTGAAAGAATTTAACAGATTTAATTAACTCGCCAGAAAAGGTGTCTAGCGCCGGTTCGAGGGCTCTAAAAACCTGGCCGTCGAGTTTATCTGGTGCTAGACCGAATTTCAAAATGAACTGCCTGGCTTGCGCTTCGCCAACATTTAGATTCTGAACGGCAGTCCTAACCAGAGTTTGCAGACCGGTCGGAATAGTACGAACTAGCCTAGGGGCGTCGCCAAAAGTAACCGCTATATCGGTCGATAGCTCACCCATATCGATAATCAACCGAGCATCCTGGATACCAGCTGGCAGTAGTGAGCGCACCATGGCTAGTGGTTCGGGCTCGGCAGCTATCACATTGAGTCCTAGTGACTCGATGAACTCTAGCCTATCCTCGGCGTATTGGTTGGCGGTACTAGATATCAGAACCTCTAGTTGCTTCGGATCGCGCGGCGATGGGCCAAGGCTGACATAATCAAACTTGGCATCAGCCGATGACATTGGAATATATTGATCGATTTGGTATTTCAGAGTACTTTTTAGCTCAGCATCGCTCATCAGCGGAACTTCAATAACCGTGGTAAACGTCTTGCTAGACGGCAAACCAATGACGACATTTTTGGTACGAATACCGCTTTGACCAATAGCAGTCATAATAACCTCTCCCAAGCGTCGCTGATCCTCTGGAGTACTGGATGAGGTAGTTTTAATGTCGGTCGAAGCGTAGCCAAAATTTTGCAAACTAAAACTACCGTCCCCGCCCCTAGAGAGCTGGACTACTCTAACGGAGGTACTACCTACGTCTAGTGCGAAGAAATCGCCGCCACCCTTTAGTCCTGCCATACTACTCTATATTATACATAAACTTAAGCGTATTCGACAATACCTAAAAGAGATTAATATCTAGGTGGTAGTTCAGTGCTAACAACTGGTGTAATCGAACCGTCTGAGGCCATTGCCATTGACCATAAATAGGCATCACCACCAAGATTAAATTTTTCGGCCGACTGTCCTAGCGTACCAGCGTCAACATCTTCCCCAAAAGTGCGATTCATATAGAGGTGGCTAGTCATAATCGGCCCATTGACTAGTAGTTGCTGATTACAAACTTGTCGTGATAAATTACCACTGTAAGTATACCCGCTACAAGTATCGATATAATCACCGGCTATCAACCAAGCGTCGACTTGCTTAACATTAGCAGCTATATTGATATCTTTGGCTAAAATAACCAGCTGTGGAATATCCTTGATATTACTAACCGTACCAGTGTTATACTTAATATCACCGTTGATATTGACCACCTGGCCTCGCGCATCTATTACTAGCCACTTGCCGAGTGGTATAGTGCTCGCACCCGAGCCAGTAGCTGGTATATTGAGGCTAGTCGTGACTGCTTTTACCCCAGAAGCCGTCACATTTAAGCTAGTCGTATTAGTATAATAATTACCATTGTCACCCACAAACCGGCCAACGACGTTAGGCATGCCGCTATCACTACTGTAAGCCCCCATATTGTTGCCGTTACAGACCGTAGTACTGGTATTAGCTAATGTCAGATTGCTAATAGTACACGGTGTGTCTATGCCCTGCAAAGTACCGATAAAGCCATGTATGCCACCTGACAACCCTCCGCCCGAGGCCATACCCTTAATATTACCAGTGGCGCTGATAGCGTACTGCCCCCACGATCCGTATAAATCAACCGGCACCGATACACAGGCCTGGCTGGCGACTGAACTGCTACTCGAATTAGATTTAGGAGTGGCTACGACCGACATACAAAGCTGTTTACCAGCGTCACTATCGACGATTTTATAGCTAGTAGATGTCGGGGTTACCGAACCGCCCGACCCAGTGCCCGAACCCAATGACCCAGATGAGCCTGGACGATCACCGGATGTCGTATAACTAACGGCCTTATTAGTAGTAGCCGGCCCATTATTCCTGACCAAATAAGTCCATGTGACGGTATCACCGACTTTAGCTGTAGCTGGACTAACCGAGGCACTAACACCTATATTCCAGCTTGGGTTAGAGATATAGCAAAACCACCCTAGCGAATTGCCGCCCGATGGCGACGTACTCCAGGGCTTGCCGCCATCGTATAACTTTTGTGAACTGTTGTAGTAGTTGTGGACTGTATCAGGATTGGTGCCGTAATCTTTGCTGGCAGAACCAGTGGCTTGCATACCAAACACCCGACGCAAATTAGTATTACTGGTCGAAACGGTAAACATCCAAACCGAGTCGGCTCCATAAGATTGACAGAGGTGAGCAACGTTTTTAGAGCTAGTATCAGCTGTGCTGCCCCAGTAATAACCGTCCGGGTTATAGCTGGCTGAAAAGCCTCCGCTAGGCCCTGAAGAGCCAATCGTATACCGCACCCAGCCCCAGCCCCAGGAACTACAATACTCATAAGAGTCAATCGAGCCATTGCCATTAACGTCACAGCCGCCAGCACCAAGAGCACTGGCTTGTTCTACACTAGGAACCCACGCTAAAACACCCATAGCCACAAAAGCTAAAATCACAAAAACCATCCAACGGCTACGCTTTACAAACTCCCTCATACTACCCAAATTATAGCATAAACACTTAGTACTGAACGGTTAAGTAGGTCGAGATATCCGAGTCAGATTCGACGCCACTCATTGACTGACCAACGTTCAAATCGCCGCCCGTCACCTCTACCGATGGCTTAGTTTGACGTCCTCCAGGCGCTGGGCAGGTCGCCACACTGTTAACACTATCAAATGGCACCGAGAATTGAATCGTATTGTTAGCATAGACGCTGTTTATATTAAAGGCATAATGGTGACCGTGTGTTGCCCAGAAAGCTAGCGAATAAGTTCCGCCATTGCCACCACCATTAGAGCTAGTAATAGTGCCCGAGGCCACTGTGCCGCCAGTCGTTGTATCAATCACCGAAACACCCATATTAGCAGGCTGAATACCACTAGCACCAACATCGCCGTCATAGACTGTAACCGACACATTACCGTCAGATGTCGTACAAGAGGCTCCAAACGGAATACTATAATTCTCATAGGCAGTATATGGATTCATGGTCGGGCTACTCAGACGATTACGCATAATGGCAAAGGCATTGCCGCTAGAATGGTCATATCCTAAGTACAAAGTTCCGTTCGCCCCAGCTGTTTGTTGGGCGCGTATATTGAAGCCTTGAGCATTGCCGCTGGCTCTATACCCATGTGTCAAGGCGGCGTAGACATAGCCTTTCCACCCAGCCACCGCGTAGTCGTATGAAAAACTCGTAATCGCGAGCGTACAGTTCATAGTACACGAACCAGACCCACAGTTACCAGCCGTCACATAACCCGTACTAATACAAGCTCCATCACCCGCACCGCCGCGATAGCCACCAGTCAAATTGAGAGTCGATATATTAACCGTTGGCTTATGTATATCGTCTGACGTTAAAACGTATATAGGTATAAAAACATTGCCAGCATTGACGACGTTAGAATCGGCCTCTAGTATGTATCTAGAAGAGCCGTCATTTGAAAACCAACTAGTTGCTGGTCCATAAACTGTACTGTAGGCTTCGACGGTCCGGCTATTAAGATAGAAAACGGTTAAAGCCGCTAAAATCAATACTGGCAGCGTAGTGGCAACCGTCACTATGTGCCAACGCTTTAACTGTTTCCTACCTAGCAGCTTCATCAACTATAATCATAAGCTAATTGGCGGTGGCTTTCAACTTGCCTTTGCTGGCTACCTCTGTTAGAATAAACCTAAGATGAGTTTATCTATCGGCATAGTGGGCCTACCAAACGTCGGCAAATCGACGCTTTTTAATGCTTTAACTGGCGGCTCGGCCTTGGCCGCTAACTATCCGTTCGCTACCATCGAGCCAAACACTGGAATCGTACCCGTTCCTGACACTAGGTTACAGGTTCTCGCCGACATGTACCACACCCAGAAAATTATTCCTGCCACTGTAACTTTTGTAGATATTGCTGGCCTAGTAGCTGGCGCGTCGAACGGCGAAGGTTTGGGCAATAAATTCCTTGCCAACATCCGCGAAACCGACGCTATCGTTCACGTCGTACGGGCTTTTTCGGGCGAAGTTGTACACGTTGCCGACGAGGTCAACCCAAAGGCTGACATTGACGTCATTAACACCGAGCTGATTCTAGCCGACATTCAGAGCATCCAAAACCACCTACCAAAAGTTCAAAAAGACGCTAAATTTGATAAACTGGCTGCTCAAAAAGTCACAATTTTACAAAAACTGCTCGATTCGCTCGATAAAGGCATTGTCCCCCAGCCGTCAAACACCGAGCGCGAGCTTATCGACCTGCCACTTTTGACGTTGAAACCTGTAATTTACCTCTTTAACGTGGATGAAGCTACCCTAACCGATAAGATTAGACAAGCCGAACTGGCTAGCTTGGTATCGCCCGCTCCGGTCGTTTTCGTCAACGCTAAATTAGAGGAAGAGCTAAAAGATTTAGGCGCTGACGATGCTACCGAACTACTATCCAGCTACGGCATCCATGAATCTGGACTATCACAGCTAGCTCGCACGGCCTACGATACACTTGGTCTACAAAGTTACCTGACCGCTGGCGAAAAGGAAGTTCGCGCCTGGACAATTCACCAGGGAGACACCGCCCCCCAGGCAGCTGGTGTGATTCACACTGATTTCGAAAAAGGCTTCATCGCCGCCGCTATCGTCGATTACGATGACTTGGTGACTCTAGGCTCAGAGTCAGCCGCCAAAAACGCCGGCAAACTCCGCACCGAAGGCCGCGACTATATCATGCGCCCTGGCGATGTGGTCGAATTTCGTTTTAACGTTAGCAAATAAGCCTCGGCTGTGCTTATGTTATAATATAAGTATATGCGAGGTTTAAGTGAAACTAAAAACCTGTCTAAATCTATCAATTTGAATTATGGCTTTACTATCGTAGAGTTGCTCATTGTCATTATAGTCATCGGTACACTGGCGGCTATTGTCATCGTTTCTTACACTGGGATTACCGATTCAGCTAAAAATGCTACTTTCAAGGCAGATATAACCGAGTGGAAACATGCCTCGGAAGCTTATAAAATTCAGCATGGCATTGAGTGCCCAACCAACTACGTATTTGTATATGGAAACCCTACGTTAGGTACCAGCGACTTTTGTGTTATGAAATACGAAGCCAAGAACGACGGTAGTGGCAAGGCCGTTTCCACGGCTAGCGGTGCTCCATGGACAGCTATCTCTCAAACTGATGCTATTACTAACTCAAACGCAGCTTGTAACGGCTGCCACCTAATAACTGAAGCTGAATGGATGACAATTGCCGCCGATGTATTAGGCATTAAGTACAACTGGTCAGGCGGTGAAGTTGGCTCTGGTTTGATTTACCAAGGCCATGTCCACAGCAATCCGAGTAGTAACCTCGCAGCCTCGACTGACGATAGCGACACTCTGTACGGTATTACTGGAGCTACTGGTAACACCTCTGGCTCAAACAGTTCTCGCGTACTTTACCTGAAAAGTGGCGATGCGATCTGGGATTTTAGCGGCAACGTCTACGAATGGACGCAGATTGCCGTCGGTGTTCCAACCTTGAATGTAAATCAGATAGGCGTGTCTGGTGATTCTGGGTGGGGGTGGCGACAATGGAATCTCGGCTCGCTCTCTTTTGGTACTTTTCCATCAAGTAGTCGCCCATCGACACTCTCAAGTGTCGATGGAATTGGCTCTATAGGTTCATGGGGTTCTGCGCAAGGATTAGGCCAGGTATTTGCAAATTACTCCGACACAGCGACGCGAGCATTACTACGTGGCGGCGATTGGTCAAGTACCCCAAACAGTACTGGCGTTTTAGCTCTCGCCCTAGATCGTGCTCCATCGTACACGGGAGCAACTATGGGTTTTAGAGTTGCCAAATAAGTAAACTTCCCTATTTTTTGAGTCCTAGCAAATAAAAGCGCTCGCGGTTACCTTTAGAGCCAGCTACTTCGCTATCACGCTTGTCCTGAATCACAAAGTAGGTTTTTGCCCAAACCTCAAAATCCTGTAAAATCTGACGGCGCACCGAATCGTTTTTAATAATACCTTTGTTGACTTGCTGACGACCAGCCTCAAACTGCGGCTTAACCATCGCCACAATCTGCGTTGCTTGGTTGGCTAGATTTTCAGCAATATGCGGCAAAATCTCACGTAGAGAAATAAAAGATACATCCATCACAATAATATCGGTCTTATCACCGTAAAAATCGCGAATATCGGTCTTTTCGTGGAGTTCAATCCGTTCATCTTTGCGTAGTTTAGGATGAAGTTGATCGGTACCAACATCGACGGCAATGACTTTTTTAGCGCCATTTTGAAGTGCGTAATCCGTAAAACCACCGGTTGATGAACCGACATCCAGAACAGTTTTGTCACGAAAATTTAGGTTTAAAAGCTTCGCTACACTAGCCAACTTCAACCCCGCTCGCGAGACATACTGGTCTGAGTCGAGCTTGATTTTAGCAGATTCTGAAACTAAAAAACCAGACTTGGTTACCACTATTCCATCGACAGTCACCTTGCCTAATTTTATGAAATTCTCGGCCTGCGAACGCGACTGGGATAAACCGATCCGAAATAAAGTTTGGTCCAAACGAGATTTAGTACTCATAATAAGCCTCTGCCTTATGTGGTTTCAGCTGACGACTGGTCTCGAGGGTTGAATGACCATCCGGCTGTTTACTATAAAGCGCCAACGAATCAAACTGTACAAATTGCCCAAGCCTAACCTGAAACTCATAACGATCGCTAATATGCGGAACCCAGTAGCGCTTAGTCCATTCGTAATTTTCTAAATGTCCGCCAAAATCCTGAATCATCTCAACTACATTTTCCTGAAATTTATAGCCATCTTCATCGATATCCATAATCATACCAGGCGTCGTTTCATTCCATCCGAACATATGCCAACCGTAACCAGACGCATAGCGAATAGCTGTGCGCGATAGCTTACCTAACTCGCGTCTAAATGGTTTGACTTGTTCCTGACCCATCGAAAACCATGGCACAATCGTCATATGCGGAGGCATTCTTAAATCTTTCTTCGCCACAGGCTTTAGAGTTTCCACCACGATTAGTTTCTGGCGTTCACTCGGCGCTAGCATACTAGTCCTTTTTGCGCTCGCGGTAAGCGCCCGATTCTGTATCAACCGAGATAACATCACCAGTTTTTATAAAAGCTGGTACTTTGACAACCAAACCAGTTTCTAGAGTGGCATCTTTTAGTACCGACGAGGTAGTATCGCCCTTGGCGACGCTGTCTGGGGTTTCCGTTACAGTTAAAAAGATGTTTTTAGGCAACTGAACATTGATAATATTGCTGTCAAACAACTGCAGACTAAGTTCATCGCCTTCTTTTAGATAATCGCGAGCTGACTCAACAATTTCATAAGACAGCTGAAATTGTTCGAAAGTTTCTGGATCCATAAAGTGGAAATCAGTGCCATCAGTGTATAGATACTGAACAGTTTGATTAGTTACCTCGGCCTGGTCGATTTTTTCCTGGCCTTTGTAGGTTTTTGGAATAACCGCGCCATTAACCAAGTTCTTTAGCTTGACGTTGACGATTGAACCGCCGCGCCCCATCACTTTTTGACCATATTCAATTACACGATAAGGCTGTCCGTCAATAGCGACAACCACGCCTTTTTTGAGGTCAGTTGGTGAATAGTAGCCAGCCATCTCTTACCCGTGACTTACAAATGGTAGTAGGGCTAAGTGACGAGCACGCTTAATAGCAACCGCTAACGCCCGCTGCCCCTTGGCACTTAGGCCGGTCTTGGCAATTGAGTCAATTTGACCGTATGGATTAATGTAACGTTGTAGAGTTTTAACGTCTTTGTAGTCAAAAACGCGTGGGCTGTCTTTTTTCTTTAGAGCCATAATTTTCTCCGTTATTTAATTATTAAAAAGGTATTTCAGAGAGATCGATTGGTTTGTCATCGATGTCTTCGATAACAACGTCTTCGGATTTTTGAGAAGAACTACGTGGAGCGCTAGAATCACCGTTCGAGCCATTTGGACCGTCTAGGAAAGTAATGTCGGTGGCAATTACGTCGATGCGCGACTGCTTTTTACCAGTTTCTTTGTCTTCCCAGCTGTCCTGGCGAAGTCGTCCCTGAACTAGAACTCGGCGTCCCTTTGATAGGTACTGAACGGCTAGGTCACCTAGCTTTTCCCAGGCAGTGACGTTAAAAAAGTCAGCTTGGTCGTCCTGTCCGCCACGGTCAACCGCAATTGAAAAATTGGCGATGTTCTTGCCGGTAGTGGTAGTACGCTGTTCTGGGTCGCGCGTTAGGCGTCCCATTAGGATTACTTGGTTGATACTGCGTGCCATTTGATTCTCCCCTCTCTATTTAGAATTATTCGGCTGAAGTTTCTTCAGTGGTTTTAGCGTGCCTCTCGGCCTGCTCAGCCAATGCTTTTACAAGCTTCTCGTCTTGCTTGACTAGTAGATAGCGAACAACTTCATCAGTAATATTAAAGGTGTTGCTAATCTTTAACGGCGCAGCGGCTGGTAGCTCTAGCTCAAAGTAGACGTAGATCGCAAAATCTTGCTTCTGAATCTGGTAGGCTAGTTTTTTCTTGCCCCAGTTGTCCTCTTTGAGGATTTTACCCTCGGCGCCAGTGATGATACCACGAACCTTATCAAGAGTTGCATCTAGCGCACTCTCTAGGTCTGGGTGGATCAACACGGTGAGTTCGTATTTATTCACTTTTCCTCCTTGCTGGAATCCGGGTGAAGCCGGATGCTGATTTTGTCCCAAATCAGCCTGAGTTTGATAACTCTCTTACTTTACCCTATTTTCCCTAAAATTTCAAGTAGCTACCTCTAGTATAGCAAAGATTTTAAGCTTTGTATATAGTTATTTTAAGAAGATTATTCCAGAGGTGACTCTTCGTCAGCAGCACCAAAGACCTCGTCTAAGCTAGAAACTAGCGTTTTACGCGGTTTATTGCCATCTTTGGAACCAATAACACCGGCTTCTTCGAGTTCATCAACTAGTCGAGCAGCGCGCGAAAAACCAACCCGTAGACGACGTTGTAGGTGGCTAGAACTAACTTCACCCTGGTTGATAGCAATGTTGGCTGCTTCCATAAATAGGTCGTCACGACCGTCGCTATTAGAGTCAAAGTCTGTCACTACTCCACCCCGACCGTTAAATTGAACCGGCTGGGCCACGACCTCGTCGTTGTATTGTGGCGGCGCTTCCATGCGCAGAAAATCTGTCAGCTTATTGATTTCGGAATCTGACACAAACACACCCTGGACACGTTTTGGCTCTGGCATGTCAGCCGTCTGGATCAGCATATCGCCCATACCGAGCAACTTCTCGGCGCCAGCCTGGTCTAGAATAGTCATCGAGTCAACGCGCGAGGCCACCGTAAAGGCCAGTCGAGCCGGTACGTTAGCTTTGATTAGACCAGTTACAACATTGACGGTCGGACGCTGAGTCGCCAAGACTAGGTGAATACCAGCGGCGCGAGCCTTGGCGGTCAGGTTGGCTACCAGTGCTTCAACGTCGCGAGCCGCCATCATCATCAGGTTAGCTAGCTCATCAATAACGATCACAATGTATGGCATAGTTCCATTCTCGTGTTCTTGGACATTGCCGTTTTCATCCTCGATTTCGATTTTCTTGCTCTGTTCAGCAATCTGGCGATTATAGCTTTCGATGTTTTTAACGCGTGACTCCTCGAGCAATTTGTAGCGGCGCTCCATCTCGTTGACCGCCCATTTTAGAGCCGAAATAGCTTTCTCTGGTTCTTTAATAATCGGGGTCAAAAGGTGTGGTACATCGGCAAAAGCCGCTAACTCGACACGCTTTGGATCAATTAAAATCAGCCTTAGTTCAGACGGGCTATTGGAGTAAAGCAGACTCGTTAAGAGTGAGTTTAACATCACTGACTTACCAGCCTTAGTCTGACCGGCGATTAGCAGGTGCGGCGCATCAGCGATACTTGTAACAATTGGATCGCCCGAAATATCCATACCGACGGTAAACTTTAGAGGATTGTGGTCGTTAGTCCAGGACGGGCTAGTCAACATACCATACATACGTACATCGGCAGTTTTAACGTTCGGCACCTCTATACCAACGGCATTTTTACCTGGAATTGGCGCCTCGGTTCGCAGTGAAACGGCCTTTAAGGCAGCGCGAATGTTATCCTCATACTGCTCGATTTTAGACAGTTTGACGCCTGGCGCTGGCAACAAGCGGTACTGGGTGACACGCGGGCCAATGTCGGCGCCCTCGGTGGTAACTTTAATGTTAAATTGACTCAAAGTATCTTTGATAATCTCGGCGTTTTGTTTAACATCGCCAGCATCTGGTGGCGATTGTTTTTTGTCGAAAAGCTCTAGTGATGGGAATTTCCAGTTGGCATCCTTGACCGCCAAAGTCGCAGTTTGTTCCTCGGCCATCGGGTCAGACTTCAGAGTATTTCGTAGCGAGCCGCCAGCGCGCTTTGGTGTGTCGTCATCACTCAGCGGTACAGCAGTTTTAATGGTAAACTCGGCATCAGATTTATTAGACGCATCAAGTGTAGCCGCACGGTGCATAATGTCGGCATTGTCTTCCTGCTCTTTTTTATCGCGACGCGTCAAACTCCACAAACTCTTTATAATCGTCAGTGGCGAAACACGGGTAATAAATAGTGCGGTGATGATAATCAGTAAAATATATATAAAAGCCGCCACTCCACCGTTAACCAGCATGTGGACGCCTTGATTTAGCAAGTCGCCGATGTAACCACCAGTTGTGGTGCCGTCACTCTTTTTGAGCAGACCAAACAGCCCAGAGAACCAGATTAAAATAAAGACCGACGCGAATTGCATGATAATTGGCAGGCGATTTTCTTCGGCTCTAAAAATCTCAACCGCTAGATAGATGAAAAGTATCGGCACGAGGTAGACTGTGTAGCCAAGCAACCCCGAAACAGTTGAGAAAATCCAATCCAGCACTGGCCCACCAAAGCCAAACCAGCCCAAAATCAGTAAAATCGCAAAGGCAATCAGTAGCAGCGCGCCAACCTGGCGCCAGAAACCACCTGGCAAAACGTGTTTTGGTCCGGTGTCAATCTGGATCTTTTTGCTTTTACGCGATGATTTTTTTCTTTTCTTTGCCATATTCTACCCTCTAGTATAGCACTGATTTAACGATAGCTACATTGTAGCATAATTTACAACATAAGTCAATTGCTAATACTCGATCTTGCCAGATCGTAGTTTTGGCTCGGCGACTTCGGTGTCGGGAACTTGGCGCGGTGGAAATTTCTTGCCAGAATTCTGGCGCTGGAAGGTTCCCTGCTCGTCAAACTGTGGACGCTGACCACGCTCGGCTTGCTCGTGATTTTGGTCGCGGTTCTGCTGCCCACCACCACCGATTTCGTTGATCACAGGAATAACGATAGGCGTGCGGCGAGTTTGGTCATATAGAATATGGGTAATGTCGTCTTTTAGCTCTTTCTTGATAACGTCTAAGTCAGTTTTCCTGCCACCAAAGCTTTTGGCAACTTTTTGCTTTAGGTACTGGCGAATCGTGCCCATCAATTCCTCGGAATCACGTAGATATATGAACCCACGACTGATGATGTCTGGGCTGGTTAACAGGCGTCCATTGCGGCGGTCAACCGTTAGCACTACCACAAACATACCCTCGCTAGCCATGTGAATGCGATCTTTTAGGACTACCTCGGAAACTATCGAGCCAGAATCATCGTACATGATACCGCCGACTTGAACGCGGCCGTTCTTTTTAGCCTGACCATCTGGTGTAACCTCGATAACGTCCCCAGCGTCACAGACAAAAATGTGATCGCGTGGGATACCGCCATCCTTTTCGGCGAGCTCAGCGTTATGAACCAACATATGAAATTCACCATGAATTGGCATGTAATATGTCGGGTGCAAGGCAGTAATCAGCTTGACGTGATCGTCATAGTAGCCGTGCCCTGAAAGGTGCAGCGGGCCGATACCAGTCAAGTGGGTTTTGCCATTTTGGATGACTTCTGAACCCTCGCGCATTAGACCGTCGACGGTACGAACAACGTATTTTTCGTTACCAGGAATTGGATTTGACGAGAAAACGATGATATCTGAATTCTTAATCTTGATAAATTTATGCGCACCAGTCGCCATGCGGTTCAAAACGGCGCTAAACTCACCCTGAGAACCAGTACAAACGATGGTAACTTTGCCGTCGGGTAGCTTGATGATGTCTTCCATTTTAACGATAACGTCCTTTGGAATCTTGATCGTGCCAGTGCGAAGGGCGACCTCTAGGTTTTGGATCATGCTGTAGCCAGCAAAAGCGACTTTGCGGCCGTGTTTCTTGGCCTCGTCTAGGATTAGCTGCATACGGTGAATCTGGGATGAGAAACAACTAATAATTAGACGATTCATGGTGTATTTTTCCATAATCTGACCCATGCTGGCCTGAATATCAAACTCACCGTGAGTATGAGAGCCTTCTGATTCACAGTTAGTCGACTCGTTCATCAGTAGCAAAATGCCCTCTTTGGTAGCAATTTCAGTCAAACGTTCGAGGTCAAATTTGCGACCGTCAACTGGGGCTTCTTCGAAACGCCAGTCACCGGTGTCCACCAGGTTACCAATAGGCGTACGAACGACTACTGCGGCAGCATCTGGAATCGAGTGATTAACACGAACTAGCTCTATGCTAAACGAATCGCCTAGTTGGACGCGCTCGTGAGCCTCTGGATCGAGGATATGGTAATCGGGCTCGAAGCCACTGGTGGCTTCCTCCATAGTGCGCTGCAGCATAGCAATCGTAAACTTAGACGCATAAACTGGTGCCGGAATCTTGTCGATTAAATGGCGAAAGGCACCGATGTGGTCGAGGTGACCGTGAGTAAAAACCACTCCACGTATCTTGTGCTTGTTCTCCTCTAGATAAGTAATATCTGGCACAATGTAGTTGATACCAGGATAGTCAGCACCTGGGAAAATGAAGCCCATGTCGATAATAATGATGTCGTTATCGTACTCGATAGCCATCATATTTTTACCGATGCCCATCTCGCCGAGTCCACCAATTGGGATTACACGGAGCTTTGGTCCGCTAATTTTCGGCTGTTTTTTAAACTCAGTTGGGCTGAATTGGCGGCCACCGTAGCCGTTATAAATAGATTTATTGACCGGCACGTTAATGATGTGCTGGGCTGCGCGCGCGTTGACGTCATCTGACGTACGGCGCTGAGCGCGGAAAACTTCGCCGCGGCGAGTTTTGCTCTGAGCCAAAATCGGGTTATCTGACCTTGGTTTACGGTTAAACGATTGTTTAGACAGGTCGTCTCCCTGTGGGGTTTTGAGTCTTTGTTGACCCATTTTATTTCTCCTTTTTACGGCGTTGTCAGCCGTGATTTATGTTGCAAGAGGTTTATGTAAGTACTCTTATTATAGCACTACTGGACTTTTTATACAAATTATTGTAAAATGTGTAAATTCTTACGAGCCGACCGGCTCTGTATTAGAACGTACCTACAGATTGGATGACCATGAACTATCAAATGCTAAACGTAGCTCTGCTGGTCTTTACGGTGGCAATGTCATTCGTTGCCATAGAATACCTAGCTAAGCTCATCGAGCGGTTGGCCAAGGGGCGCGCGCTCGCTGTTGCCAAGCGTGTTCATACCTGGCAAGACGAGCTAGAAAAAATCTACGACGAGTACGATGAGGTTTTCGAAAGCTGGTGGGTTGGCGATGGCCTAGACGTTGCCAAGGTATGGGCCAAAAAGCAAGTCAGCATCATAATCGATGAAGAGTTGAGCGGCCTGCCTCTACCCGAGCCCGTTCGAGAAATGCTCGAAAAGAGACTGGGTGAACAAGCCATGGATGATTTCATCGACAAGGCTCACAGTAACGCCAGGCACTACATAATCGACCGCCTGACACGCTCTAGGCGCAAGGACTACGAGCGTCGAGCTATCAAGCTGGCCGGAGATCGACAGAGAGCCGTTGCAACCTTCGAGGAATACGACCAGCACATGGCAGACCATGTTGAAAATCTAATCGATATCGGCTACGACGTCGAGAAGCTCAACAGCATCTTCCCCATCCAATAACCACAAAGGGGCGAGTTTGGACTCTTAGTCTGAGCCCGCCCCTTATTCATTTTCACTGTATTTGTCTAATAATCTCTGGGATTTTAGCGAAATCATCCAGCAAAGTTTGGCGCATGCTGCCATTATAAAGCGCCGCCGCTGGGTGAAATAGCGGCAAAATCACCACCTTTTTATTGCCAAACTGAACCCGTTTGGGTTGACCATGAATCGCACTAATTTTCATTCCGGGCAGAAAATTTTCCATGCTATGACGACCTAACGTGATGATGATTTTAGGCTCGATAATTTGTAGCTGCTTCACCAAATACGGCCAGAATTCGGCCTTTTCCTCGGGTAGTGGGTCGCGGTTATTGGGCGGGCGATATTTAACGATGTTGGTAATATAAACGTCACTACGCGCCATGCCGATAGTCTCAAGCATCTCATTTAGAAATTTGCCAGCCGCGCCAACAAATGGTATACCCTGCTCGTCCTCGCTCTTGCCCGGCGCCTCGCCGATAAAAACAATCTCGGCATCCGGATTGCCATCGCCTAGCACTAGCTGAGTGGCTTGCTTGGCTAAATCTGGGGTTAGCCCAGATTCGATAATTTTATCACGGAGTGAATCGAGCTGAGTTTGCTTGTCCATGTAGGTATTATATAATTAACCTATGGGAAACGCGAAGGCATTGGATCAGTTTTTTACGCGAGACGACGTCGCCAAAAAGTGTCTAGATCAAACACTGGCTATTTTGTCTAAGTTAAATTACGACCTGCCTAGTCTTCATTTTCTAGAACCAGCGGCTGGCGGCGGAGCTTTTATAAGAGCTGTCAAAAGTCGCAAATTTCAAAATTTCTGGGCTTATGATATCGAGAAAAAACAGCCCTATGTTCAGCAGGTTGATTTTCTAAATAGCGACCTATCGGCAGACTTGCCAGATAAAAAACAGCTAGTTGTCATCGGAAATCCACCGTTTGGCAAGCGTGCTAGTCTGGCCGTGGACTTTATCAACAAATCGTTTCAATACGCCGACACCGTGGCTTTTATCGTACCGCTAACTTTCGACAAATACCTGACTCAAAAGCAAATTATCGACGACGCAAATTTGGTTTTGAGTCAAAAGCTTGACCCAGCCAGCTTTACATTTATGGGCGAAGTTTTTTCGGTGCGCTGTTGCCTCCAAATCTGGACCAGACGCAAAAATCTACCCGATTTGCGCCTGCGTCAGGCGCCGATGGTTCATCATGTCAATTTTGAAATGTGGCAGTACAACAATACCCGTCAGGCTGAAAAATATTTCGATAAAGCCGACTATAAATGGGATTTTGCGGTACCTAGACAGGGTTATAAAGATTACTCGATTCGTGAAACTGAGCCGTCAAAAATGAGCCGCCAAACTCAGTGGATTTTCTTTAAAGCTCACGACAAAGCTACCCTAAAAAACCTAATGAGTCTGGACTTTGAAAAGCTGTCGCACAAAAACACTTCGACGCCAGGTTTCGGTAAAGCCGACGTGATTCAAGAATACGAAATCGTTTTCGGTCAAGCTGGCTCTGCGAGCTCAGCATCGACCCAAACATTCCAGCTAGGCGCACCCAGACCTAGTTTCGCTGAAACCTTGCCCCTACCTGGAATTTGATAATTATTCTTCCAGTTTAAAGTGTATTTAATCTGCAAACTAGTTGTTTGATTGATTACAAAAACATTCAGACGCTTTGTTGTCGCGTCCAATTTCTTGACCTTCAAGATTGTCCAAGTACCTAGACCAGTCGGCAGTTTCTTTAAATCTCTAAAGCTCGTTCCCTCGACGATAAACTTTAAATAATGATCGCTCTGTCGCCTGTTATCGCCAGAATTATTGATGATAACTCGCTCCATCGCCAATTGTTCATCAGACGTTAGCGTGTAATTCTTATGAAAATTTAGGTCGTTAAATTTGTCTATAGCTACGTTCAAAACATCAGCCAGCCGTTTTAACTGAGCCTCGGAGTCCGGATTTTGTTTATACAGTTCTATCCACTCACGCCTCTGGCTAGGATTTAAAGCCTCAGTAAAAATATTGCTTCCAAAAATTTGGGTAAATTGTGCCATGCCAATGGCCTTGTTGGTTTCGGCGCCAAATTTCACCTCAACGTCGATGATCTTACCGTTTGGCAACTTATGAAAAACGTCAGCGCCGTCGCGGTTGTCGTTCGAGCTTTTTTCTAGTTTTACATCGCCAAAAGCAATTTTATTGCTATAAAACTCGGTGGCAATCTGAATCTGAATTGCTTGCTTACAATTCTTTAAAATCGTGATAATTTGCTGCTCAGTTTTGTCGCGCAGCAAGCGTACTTTTTGAGCAGCTGGCAACTGAAAAATGTTTTTAGCGTGTAGCTCGACTCCGTCACATAAAGCGGCTTCGCATTCGCGAACGCATTTATCGACGTCAGCCATCGTTACTGAGCGTCCTTTAGGCTCAAAGATAGCCTGCCTTTATCATCAACAGCAATTAGCTTGGCCTTGACCTCTTGACCAAGTTTTAGGACATCTTCTACTTTCTCGACGCGCTTATCAGACAGCTGCGAAATGTGTGCCATACCGTCAATGCCAGGCATGATGTTTATGAAAGCGCCAAAATCCTTAATCGATACTACTTTACCGGTGTAAATCTTACCGACTTCCGGCTCCTCGGTTAGACCCTTGATCCAGTCTAGAGCCTTCTCGATTGAGGCGGTATCAACGGCTGCTACGGTAATCAAACCGTCGTCCTTGATATCAATTTCAGCACCAGTTTCAGCGGTAATTTTGTTAATCATCTCGCCGCCCTTACCGATAACGGCACCGATCTTGTCGGGGTTAATCTTGATCTTTTCGATACGTGGAGCGTATGGGCTAAGAGCCGTGCGTGGCTTGTCCAAAGTTTTAAGCATGTGATCTAGGATAAAAGCTCGGCCAGTTTTAGCGTTCAAAAGTGCTTCGCGTAAAATTTCAACCGGCAAACCATGAACTTTCATATCCATCTGCAAGGCCGTAATACCATTCGCGGTACCAGCTGATTTAAAGTCCATATCACCAGCAAAATCCTCGGCATCGGCAATATCGGTCAAGATATAAGCCTTGTCACCGTCCATCATCAGACCCATCGCAATACCAGATACAGGGGCTTTAATAGGCACACCAGCATCCATCAGCGCCAGACACGATGAACAGGTCGCTGCCATCGAGGTCGAACCATTCTGGCTCATGATTTCGGTGACAGAACGAATCGCGTATGGGAAATCTTCAATCGCCGGCAAGACCGGAATTAGGGCGCGCTCGGCTAGATAACCATGGCCAATTTCGCGGCGACCAGGCGAACCTAGACGACCAACCTCGCCAACGGTATAGCTAGGCGCATTGTAGTGGTGCATGTAGCGTCGCTCGGCGTCGTGTTGCTCCATAGTATCAACCATTTGCGAATAACTAAGTGGGGCTAGGGTCACAATATTTAGACCCTGAGTTACGCCACGGGTAAACAAGCTCGAGCCGTGAACGCGTGGCAAAACACCAACTTCGCTTGATAACGGACGAACTTCGTCTAGCTTACGACCATCTGGACGCAGACCATCGGCCACGATTCCCTTGCGAACGTCCTTGTGAATCGCCATAGTCAGAGCCTCGTCGTATTCGCTGCGAACCGCGTCATAATCTTCGATTTTATCAGTTAATTCACTATGGAAAGCCTTGCGTAGCTCAGAAATTAGGTCGTTGCGCTCTGGGTATGGGTGCCGCAGATTCTCGCCAAGCTTACCATCTACCCACTTGTCGACAGTCGCTTGAATATCAGTATTAGGCAGCACCAATTCGTATTCCTGTTTAGTCGGCTTTAGTTTTTCAACTAACTGTTTCTGCAAATCAAGTGCTGGCTGGTAGTTTTTAAACGCCCATTCCAGCGCATCAGCGACGACTTCTTCGGAAACTTCATTGGCGCCTGCCTCTACCATAGTGATGCCCGATTCAATACCAGCCACTACTAGGTCTAAATCTGAAGCTTCGCGCTCCTCTGCGCTCAAAAAAGCCTTGAACTCACCATTTACGCGGCCTAAACGTAGTCCAGCCACTGGACCATCAAATGGCGTGCCAGTTAGCATCAACGCACTCGAGGCGGCTATCATTGCTACCATGTCTGGACGGAAATTTGGATCCATCGACATAACAGTCGAAACCACTTGAACCTCTTGGCGATAACCCTTTGGAAATAGTGGTCGAATCGGTCGGTCAATCAAACGACCTATTAAAACGGCCTCGTCAGACGGACGACCTTCACGCTTAATAAAGCGGCTACCAGAGATACGACCAGCTGCATAAAATTTTTCTTCATAGTCAATGCTCAGTGGAAAATAATCCAGCTGAATCGGCCGAGTACCAACCTGAACAGTTCCTAGTACAGTAGTGTCACCATAGGTTGCCAGTACCGAAGCCGTCGAACGAAAACCAACACGGTTGACCTCTAGTGTCAGTTCGCGCCCTAGCCACTGCGTCGAAACGCGAATAATATCCTTGCCATAAGGGTTAATAATAGTCATCTTTATCCTCTTCCTGTCACCTCTGTTATGAGTAATAAGTAATGGGTGTCATAACTCGTTAAAACTAGTTATCACGTCCAGCACTTAAAATACTCGGTGACTAGTGTTATTATAGCACAATCTTACTTAGAGCGCGACAGTCCCGCTTCGGCAAGTGTAAGTAGCGCGGTTTTATATTTAATTGCCATATTTAACTTGGCAACAATCTCACCAGCCCCGCGACCCAGTTTGGATAGCTCTTTTTCCACCGCCGCACGCGCACCCGACTTTTCCAGCAATACTCGTGCCTCATCGAGCTGTTTGTCATCTATATCGAACCGTCCAAAAATTTCATAAAACCGTTTGCGCTGAGTTTCGTTAGCTAACTCGTCAAACTTCTCTATCAAACTGGTGCGTTTACCCTCGCGAATGTCGCCATCGACTGATTTGCCAGTTTCTTCTGCGTCGCCAAAAACGCCCAGTAAATCGTCCATAATCTGGTAGCCAATGCCGACTGTCTTTCCCAGAGAGCGCAGTAATTCTAGCTGTTTGCTACTCGCTCCGCCTAAAATCGCCCCCATCAAAAGTGGCGCCTCAAAGGTGTAAGAAGCGGTTTTATGCTCGCCAATAGCCCGTGAGTTAATCCCTTCGCGAAAGGTCGCCTGGGTATCTAAAATCTGACCACCAATCACGCGCTCGACCGTCGCCACTATCAAATCCTCGATTTCCTGCTTTATCTCGGGTTCCGCCTCTATGGAACTCGCTAATTTATAAGCCCTGGCCTGCAGCAAATCGCCCGCCAAAATCGCCATATTATCAGCCTCGTGCCGACGTCTAGTCGCCTCCAGCTCAGAATAATTTTTTAAATACAGCCCAATCACATTGTCTCGACCATGACGCATCGTGTCTTGATCCATGAAATCATCATGAATTAGCATCGCCATATGTAGGAACTCTAGCGAAGCTGCCGCTGTTAAAGCATCCTCGGCGTCACGTCCACTATAAGCCTCAAAAATCAACATAATCATGTAGGGGCGCAATCTTTTGCCAGCAAACTCGGTCGTCGAGCGCAATAATTCAATAAAATCCAGGTACTCAGGAGCAACTAATTTAGCCCGATAAGCCAAATCATCGAGCTCCTGTGCCACTCGCCTATCAACTAGCCCCTTAGCTTCGTCTGGTGTTATCACTTATTTAGCTTAGCACACTAACTAATGTCACGGTGTCTAAATATCAACCAGGAAACCAAAAGTGACACTAAGATAATCGCTAGGTAAACTACCGCGTCCGTCAGCCTAATGCCATGTGCCACTACCCAGGAAGGGTCAAAGTATTTGAATAGGCTGACCCACTCCCAGTTTTTGAGCCATTCCACACCGACGGCAAAAGTGGTAACTATATAACTCTCTACCACCACAAGGGTACCGATTATTACGGTTAGCCCAGAACGCCCCGTTGCCAGACCTATACCAAAAATCAACGAGGCTAGCGCTAATGACTCTAAAAATAGCATAACCAATAATTGACTCAGTGTCGTCCACGACAATTGTTCGTTAATCTGCCAAAAACCGAGCAAAATCCCTAGTCCAGTCGCCAGCACCGCTAGAAAGGTCATCACCGCCAAGCCCGCCCATTTTTCTGCTAAAACCCGACGTCTCGATAGCGGTGTAACTAGTAGAGTCCGCAGCGTTCCCCTGCTCTCTTCGCCAACAGTTAGCCCAACCGCCAGAATCACTATAAAAACCATCAATATCAGCGGCAAATTCACAGCAAATACCTGTATCGCCGTATATTTCATCGGGTCATTAAAGCTCGACAAATTGCCTACAAAGCCAGCCATACTCGATGGGATAGAATCGATTAGTCCAGCTAGTTTATCGCCGCTAGCGCTAGGGTAAAAGATGACAATCAACCACGAGAAAAATACTATTCCTAAAGCCCACCCCAAAATAAACCAGCGCCTGTCATATAAAGTCTTGGTAAATAGATTTTTCATTCCTCGTGCTCCAATTGCTCGGCGATACGGTCGATATCGTCATCGACCTCTTGAATTTGATCGTCGCCATATAGCTCAGCGAAGGCCGTTTCGGTATCATGATCGCTAACCTCAAAATCAACCACTCCCTTTAGGCCACCTAGCCAGCGCATCAAGGTGTCAATTTGACCTTTGTATACAAATTTTATCTCTAGGCCATTCGCTACCTTATGATGCTCGATGTTTTCTACCTTACCTGGCGATTTTACGGCTGCTTTGGTCACTAGGCGCACCCGTTTGCCAGAACCACGTACTAGTTCACTAGCTGACAAATCTTTGATAATGCGGCCTTTTTTGATTAAAAGCACTCTGGAACAAACGTCAACCACCTCTGTCAAGTAGTGACTCGACATAAATACAGTTACGCCTCTAGCTGCCTCGGCCTTGACCAGTTCTAGAAAATTCTGCTGCATTAGAGGATCCAGGCCAGAGGTTGGCTCGTCTAGAATCACTAGCTCCGGACTATCTAAAAATGCCCCCATCAAAGCTATTTTCTGTCGATTACCTCGGCTCAACGTTTTGATTTTCTTATCAAGATCTGGCAGAAAAACCCCAGATAGCTCAGTTAGACGCGTCTGGTAAGTAGCCGAGCTTAGCCCCAACCTACCCGCCAGAAAATCTAGATACTGACGACCGCTTAAGTTGGTAAATAACGCCATATCACCACTAGCGTAGCCGATTTTTGAGTGCACCAAATGAGCCGTTGACGGCCGGATTTTCTCACCCAAAACCTCAACCTCGCCCACCGAGGCTTTGATAAACCCAAGTAGAATATTTATGGTGGTGCTTTTCCCAGCACCGTTCAAGCCGACAAAACCAACTACCTCACCTTTATCGATAGAGATATTCAAATCATCAATCGCTTTAAAAGCGCCGTAGTGTTTAGTCACCCCTCGCAAGTTGATGGCTATCATACATAATCAGTATACAAAATTTATTCAAAAACAAAAAGCGAGCTATTCGCTAGCTCGGCTTTTTATTATTTACGTAGCTCTAGTTTGGCTATGACGGCTTTGTAGCTTTCGAAGTCGTTCTTTTCTAGGTAGCTAAGTAGCTTTTTACGCTTAGAAACCATCTGAATTAGACCGCGGCGCGCCATAAAGTCATGCTTGTTAGCTTTTAAATGCTCGGTAATCTCTTTGATGCGAGCAGTTAAAACTGAAACCTGAGTCTGTGGGCTACCGACATCAGTCTGGTGAGCTTGGGTCAGTTGTATAGCCTGAGCTTTATTTTCTTTCGTAATCATCTGGCTAATTGTACCAGAAAGTTGGACAGATTACAATACCTACGCCCCAGATGAAGAAAATGACGCTTAAGCCTTGACTTTTAAGGTGAAATCTGGTAAAATACAAAGAGTATGTGGAGCATTGCTAAGCGTGCTTTGCCTGAGGGGAAAAATCTCAAGCAAAGTCTCTTTAAAACGGTCAAAACCGCTCTCCTGGCACTACTAGCGGCTCTGTTAGTGGTACTTTCTGTTAGCCAAACAACTTTGGCTTATACCCCATCCACCAGCTCAGCCAGCTGGAGTAACACTTCGATCAACTTTGACAGCCACACTTACCTCGGCCCCAACAGTAACGATACTGATACTGCTCTAGGACTGCCAAAAGACACCCTGACCTGGACTTATACCGATCCGGCGCCCACCGCTGGTGCTAGTGCGACTACCCGCCTGATACACACTGTCTATTTCCCTGCTGGTACCGATGTATCTACCGCCACCTCGGCTACCTACCAAGATTTTACTTACATTAGTAACGCTAACTTTACCAACCCGTCCAGCCCAATAGCTATTACTATTAGTCCAACCGGTTACAACAGCGGTGGGTCATCCTGTGCGCTCGATTCGGGTATGTCATGGATTATCTGTCCGGTGACCGATTTTCTAGCTACCGCCATGGATACCATCTATACCGCGATTTCCAGCTTTATGACGGTTCAACCCCTCCAAACCGGCAATGTCAGCCCGCTATATCGCACTTGGGCTTACATGCGCGACATCGCCAACATTTGTTTCATCATCTCTTTCCTGATAATTGTTTTCTCTTATATCACTTCTATAGGTGTTACTAACTACACTCTAAAGAAAATGCTACCGCGGCTAATCGTGGCAGCTCTACTGGTCAACGTATCATACTTTGTCTGTTCGCTGGCTATCGACATCTCGAACATCCTTGGCTACTCACTTCAAGGTATTTTCGAGAACATCCGCACCACCGTTTCCGCTGGCAGCAACTGGGATCTTAGCGATACTATGTCGTTCAAGAGCGTTAGCTCGTTTATTCTATCCGGTGGTACTCTGGCAGCGG
>Ga0164242_10001505_pt1 | contig 27676 bp, 14 predicted proteins | sample OricomgcompostMG_FD_108783 | JGI IMG/M metagenome (GOLD analysis project Ga0164242, IMG submission 108783) | Miracle-Growth compost microbial communities from Emeryville, California, USA - Original compost - Miracle growth compost (MG) ...
ACTATTTTTATTTATATGACGATAGGAGGAAGCCACAATGACCTTTTCCAACTCAACTGCTTCTTCTTTAAGGACGATATCCTCGGCCTTTACCTTTTGTTTACTTACTTCTATAGTAATAGTCTTGGCAGAAACACCAAGGGATTTAATGGAGATGGAATAAGTACCATATGGCACATTTCTGAACTCATAATGCCCATCATCACTGTTTCCGGTCATTCTACCCGAAGGATCCAATACAACAACAACATTTTCTTCAGGCCGGTGATTGGCATTTAATACCCGGCCTTCTATTACCCCTGTCTGCCCATTTTGGGCAACCAGACTGGTAGACAGCCCTAGCAGCATAGCACAAATCATTGCCAATATTCGAGTGGACCTGAAACCTGATTTCTTTACTTTCATGTGATTTTCTTTCTATTTGAAAAGTCCGCAAAAGTAAAGAGCCCCAATAGCAATCATTTACGAATTCAGGAAAAATTCAGCATCATTGTCCATGAAATCACAAAAAAGGATTGAGTTAATGTATCAGGATAAATAGTTCCCAAATAATTTTTTAAAAAATAATCAACAGGCTGTTTAAATGTCCTTTGGATGCTTATTACGCTATTCTGCCTTAAGTACAGTTACCGGATTAGACCTAGCGGCTTTAACTGCCTGAAAACTAACAGTTAACAAGGCGATTAAAAGCGCCGCGCCCCCGGATAGGATAAAAACCCACCATGCCACGCTTGTCCGGTAGACAAATTGTTCCAGCCAGTGGTGCATAAAAAACCACCCAACAGGTGCTGCAATACAAAAGGACAATAAAACCAGCATCATAAATTCTTTGCTGAGCATTTTCACAATTCCTGTACGGCTGGCGCCTAATACTTTTCTGATGCCGATCTCCTTGATTCTGCGTTCAACTGCAAACAAGGCCAGGCCAAATAGGCCCAGGCAGGCAATAAAGATGGCCAGGCCGGAAAATACAATGGCCGTCACGGCCGTTCTTGCTTCCGATTTATACATATCATTGAAGGAGTCATCCAGAAAATGGTAATGAAAGGGCATGCCGGGAGCAAATTTTTCCCATACCGCCTTAATCCTGGCTATCAGCCCCGGCATATCTGAGGTGGCAGCAATTTTAAAAGAAGCGGTATAAGGATTGGATTTTAAAAATAAGCCAAGCGGGCCGATACTGCTGTGAAGGGATTCATAATTAAAATCCCTAATAACGCCTATTACATGGTAGGCTTCCAGATTACCGTTACGATCTTTATTAAACAGCTGTTTTCCGATAGGATCGCCATTTCCCAGATACTTCGCGGCTGTTTCATTGATAACAACAGCCGTGGAATCGCTGCCAAACGCGCTTGAGAAATTCCGGCCTTTAATAAGCTGCATGCCCAAGGTACTGATATAATCCTCGTCCACTGCCCAGTTTTGCATGGAGAAGCCGTTTGAGGCAGTCATCACAGCACCTGTTGAATAAGTGTTATCTCCCCTGGAAGCATCGGAAACAGGTAAAAAGCCGCTGAATGTACCTCCTTTAATCTCTGGCATCTTAAGTAATTCCTGTTTAAATGCCGTTGTATGATCCCCCAATACTCCCGTTTCTTTGATTATGAGCACCTGGTCTTTCACGAATCCTAAATTCCTGCTTTGAATATAATGCAATTGGCGGTAAACCACTATGGTGGCCATGATTAATACAATCGAAATGGCAAACTGAAATATGACCAGTGCATTTCTGAATTTACCAGATCCTTTGCCTTTGTTTAATTTTCCTTTTAAGACCTGAACAGGTTTAAAACCAGACAAATAAAAGGCTGGATAACTACCAGCAATTATACCGACCAGCAATGGCAAAACGATCATCATACAAATAAAGCCGGGAGACAATAAGGTCATAAAAGAGAGTTGCTTGCCAGAAAGCATGTTAAACCAGGGCATAGCCATAATACCGATCACCAGCGCAAACCCCATGGCCACTGCTACCGTTAAAGTGGACTCCGTCAAAAATTGCATAATCAGTTGCTTCCTGTCTGTACCAAAAACCTTCCGTACGCCTACTTCTTTTGCCCTTGAACCGGACCTGGCGGTAGTCAGATTAATAAAATTAATACAGGCCATCAGCAGAATAAACAAGGCGACAGCACCGAATATATAGACATACTCGATATTACCGCTGGGAGAGAGTTCCATTAATACATGGCTGTATAAATGAATATCCGTCAATGGCATTAAAGTGTAAGTCAGTATATCGGATTTTTGAGTAGGACTCAGGTTGCTCATATCAATAAAGCGTGCCGCATAAGGCAATACATATTTTTCAATGTAATCTGGAAAATGCTTTTCCAATTGGTGGTAATCTGTGCCTTTTTTAAGTTTGAGATAAGTATAAAAGTTATGACTGGTGGCCGCTCCCCAATTATATTGCACATCCTGCATATCAAAGAAGAAATCGAAATTAAAGTGACTATTTGCCGGTATATTATTTATGACGGCCGTGACGCTATAGGGTTTCAAAGAGTCGCCGGATTTAACCATCAGAGCTTTTCCTACCGCATGCGTTGTGCCAAAATATTTTTTTGCTGTACTGGCGGTCAATACGACCGTTGCGGGCTTATCCAGGGCGTGCTTTAAATCTCCATCAACAACGGGTAATTGAAAAACGTCAAAAAAGGTAGAATCGACACTAGCCACCTTGGTTTCATTAAAATACGCCCTTCCCTTTTGGATCAATTTTGCGCCATCGTTATTATAAATCCTGGTGTAGTTCTCAACCTGAGGGTAATCCTTTTTAAGGGCCGGACCCATGATATCCGACGTCTGGGCCATATGCATATCTGAGCCACCAAACTTAAAATCGGTATTAACCCGATATATCTGATCTTTATCGGGGTAAAAACTGTCATAACTCAGTTCATTTATTACATACAAAGTAATCATCAGAAAACAAGCCAGGCCGATTGCCAGACCGGTTATATTGATAAAAGCATTGACTTTATTTTTAAGCAGACTGCGCCAGGCCGTCTTCAGATAAGTTTTGAACATCTTTTCTAAATTTTTGGTCGTTCTTTAATACAATCGTTCACTTTATAAAACACCCGTAATGCTATGAACACTTCTATTCATATCCGCTCAGAACTCATTCTGCCTTCAGGGTGGCGACCGGATTTGTGCGAGCTGCCTTGATTGCTTTTAAACAAACCGTGAGTAAGGCAATCATCATGGTAATCATCGCCGCAAGCGGAAAAATCCACCAACTCAACCCGGTCTGATAAGCAAAGTTCTGTAACCAGGCACGCATGACCGCGTAGCCTAACGGGATAGCGATCAAAGCAGCCAGGACTACAGGTTTTAATAAATCTCTGGAAAGCAAAATGACGATCTGGCTTACAGAAGAGCCCAAAACTTTTCTAATACCGACCTCTTTGATCCTTTTATTGGCCGTAAATGTAGCCAGACCGAACAATCCAAGGCTGGCAATAATAATAGCCAGGATTGAAAAAGAAGTCAAAAGCTTTTGCTGCTTTATATCTTTGCGGTACATATTATCAAACTGCTGGTCCATAAAACTGTATTCAAAAGGATAACCATGAGCAACGACTGCATAGTCCTTCTGAAGGGCAGCCAGCGCCTGTTGTATCCTCCCCGGCTTTAAGCGTATATAAATCAGCCTGTTATCATTGCCCGGCGTAATGACCAGGGGAGTAATACTTTGTTTGAGGCTTTCGAAACTGAAATCCGCCACCACTCCGATCACTTTTCTTTTTGCAACATCATTTTTTGTATTCTGGATCCATTTGCCGATCGCCTGTTCCGGTGTCCAGCCCAAATTGGCCGCAGCTGTCTTATTCAAAATTACAGCTTCCGTCGTGTCCGTGGGCATGGAAACTGAAAAATCCCTGCCGCTCAATAGTTTTAAACCGAGCGTCTTTACATATTGAAAATCCGCATATTCCGTATGAGCACTCCATTTTTCGGACCGTCCTTCCACATTAAAAAAATAAGTATCGAAAAATCCGCCCGGTCCTCCGGACATTAATGAGGCCGCCGCAACACCGGGTTCTCTTAAAAGCTGCTCTTTAAATAATTCTCTATTATTATAGATATCTCCATTATCAATTCTTACAACCAGCGACTGATCCTTATCATAACCCAATTGTTTGTTTTTGACAAAATTTAATTGTTTAGAAATAACGAGGGTGCCTATAATCAAAAAAACAGAGACCATAAACTGGAAAACGACCAGTATTTTCCTGAACCGAACACCGCCCCGACCCATCCTGAGTTTTCCTTTGATTGCCTGGACGGGTGAAAACCCTGATAGCATCAATGCAGGATAACTACCCGATAATAATCCCACAATTAATATCACGCCAGCAATAAATATATAAATAGCAGGGCTTCCCCAATCAATCCTCAGAGAATATCCCAACATCTGGTTATAAAAAGGCAATACAGCATACAGAAAAATAAAAGCCATTATACAGGAAACAAGGGTTATCAGTAAGGACTCTCCTATAAACTGGCTAGTAAGTTGTTTTCTATAGGCACCCAGTACTTTGCGTAAGCCTATTTCTTTGGAGCGTTCTACGGCTCTGATCGTGGACAGGTTCATAAAATTAATACAGGCGATAAGTAAGATCAACACCGCAATGGAAATGAAAATGTAAATGACAGACCGGTCCCCATGACGCTGGTCTCCAAACATGTCCTTTGCCAGGTAAACGTCTTTAAGTGGCATCAGTCCGAGTGAAAAATTAAAACCATATGTAGCCATCTCTTTACCCATATATTTTTTCATAAATTTTGGCAGCTGCTCATTAATATCCGCCGATTTTGCACCGGGCACCAGCTGAACGAAAGTGTACATGCTGTTATTCATCCACTGCGTAAAATTAGGGGCGTCCTTATAATTTTCTATGGGAACCAACATTTCAAAATCCAGACTGGAATTATCCGGGACGTTTTTAACCACTGCTGTTACCTTAAGTGGCAATTCCTTATCCAGTTCAAGCGTTTTGCCAATTGCATCTGCCGCCTGTCCGAAATACCTTTTAGCGGCATTTTCGGTCAGTACAATACTGTGCGGATCAATGAGGGCGTCTGCGCTTTTTCCAATTAATACAGGGAAAGAAAAGATTTGCAAAAAAGACGGATCGACCGCCAGGATCTTTTTTTCATTAAATGCTTTATTCCCTCCATAGGATACCAGACTGTTATTGGGCATTACCCGGGTCATTTTTTCGATAGAAGCGGGGAAGTCAGTTTTCAGCGCGGGCCCGTACAAACCGGACAGATAAGCTACGCTATGCTCTTTTCCCTCCATTGTCGTATAACGTAGAACCTGGTAAATATCCTTTTGATTTTTGTGGTACTTATCTGCACTAAACTCATGATGTACAAACAAAAATATCAACAAACAAACACTGACGCCCATCGCAAGCCCGAGAACATTAATGAAAGAAAATAATTTGTTTTTCATCAGGTTTCTCCAGGTCGTTTTTAAATAATGCCGGATCATGTCAAACTGGTTTTAAATATTAGATTTACCGGGCAAAAAATGTCCGTCTTTTTCCAGCTTTGGGTAACGATTTAAATGCCATTTTTACATCTGATTAATAATAAAACACTTATATGACAACCCAAAACCAGGCACTGTCCGTTTTTGATACAATTTTTCTAAAAGCGGACAACACAGTTGGGCATAGCGTCGACTTTGAATCCTCCCATGGGTATTAAAAAATCGTGCAGGGAGGTAGCGATTATTTCGTTGCTGGCCTCCTGCACTAAAGAACGTATGGTTCCGTATACGGCAGTTCCTTAGCTAAACTGATGTCGAGATTGTAACTCCTTGAAGTAAACCACGAAAAATAAGTAACCACTCTGTTTGAGATGGTCGTTTGTAATTGTCATTGCAAGGATACCGCTACCAGCGATCCGCAAGCAGCCTTGACGAGTACAAGCCCATTGATAGGCCTGCCACTTGGGAACACCTTGTGACTGATGGTTTTTAATCTGGTTCGGACTCGTTTCTATTGCTTACACATTAGCATTGGAAGGCGATGCCTGTACCTTTCATCGATTCAATCTCTCTGCTACGCGCCGCTTCACCTTCCATCGGCGCATTTCATTGGATGGCCCACCATTAGTCATCAATTATTAGGATGTGCAGAGAGATCTTATACACTGTTGTTATGATTAAGCCATCGTTTAATCTATTATATGAGGCAAAACCGACCTCAAATAATAGATTAAAGGAGGCTGTTGCTCTGACCTTTATGTATAGATAAGAATTTCGTTAAAAATCAAATGGAAAAGAAAATCTCTAAGGCATTGCTATTCAATAAATACAGAATGTCACTTTAGACTCCTGGTTAGTCCGATTAGATCATTTATCTTTACCAGACCATGATAGAAGTCGCCTGCGCAGTTATTGAAAAAAATTTAAATAGGACAAGCTGCTTTTTGGTCTGTCAATTATCAGAAACGATGAGCCTGCCTCTTAAATGGGAATTTCCAGGTGGTAAATTAGAACCGGGAGAAACCAAAGAAGGCTGCCTTACTCGGGAAATCAGGGAAGAATTAGGCATTGAAATTGTAGTCAATGAGCCACTAACTCCGCATACCCATCATTACTCCTTTGGCCAAATTAAATTGTTTCCTTACCAATGCAGCATAAAATCAGGGCAGGTTCAATTGAGAGAACACATTAACTATAAATGGCAACCAAAATCATCATTAACTGAGCTGGACTTTGCTCCAGCCGATTTACCCATCGTAAAAGAATTACAAAATAAATGAACATTGGAATTTATGAATCATTAATTACGCTTCGGTTAAAAGAAAATCTCGCTCAACTCGATCCACGAAGGTATTATGTAGCCGATGGAAAAAATCTGGACGCCGGAGAGGCCGTTTATTATTTAAGCCAACACTTGAGCCGTGCTATTCAAACAGCATTTAATTTAATAGCCGAAAAAGATAAAAATCTGCAAGTTCAAAAACAAATTGAGATCGCCAATAAGCTTTTAACCTACCTAATGCAACAAATTGAATCTTATCCTGTCCAGGAAGACTTGATTGCTACAGAAGGCAAAATATTACAGGGGGTGATCGACAAATTGGATACCGACTATGCAGATATATCAGCCTATTTAAAAGAAATCACGCCCCTTTCACGCCTTACCCAAAGTGAACTGTTTACAGGGGGAAATGTCGGTCTATCCTTGGATGGAGAACTAAAAAAAGAAATTCGCTCCTCAGACAAAATCGACTTGTTGGTGTCATTTATCAAATGGAAAGCTATTGTAATACTAAGAGATGCATTACAGGAATTCACGCAAAAAGGCGGACATTTAAGAGTAATCACCACCACTTATATGGGCGCTACCGATGCCAGAGCACTGGAAGAACTCATCAACTTAAAAAATACAAAAGTTAAAGTCTCATATAACAACGCAAATGAAAGATTACATGCCAAAGCGTATTTATTTTACAGAAATACAGGATTCCATACAGGTTATATTGGATCTTCTAACTTCTCCAGATCAGCTCTTACTGACGGATTAGAATGGAATGTAAAAATTACCACTGCAGAGATTCCCCATATTATAGACAAATTCCAGAAGACTTTTGAAGCATACTGGAATAACAACGAATTTGAAGAGTTTAATGAAAGTAAGATTGAAAAACTAAATCAAGCCCTTAACCAAAATAATATTAATAAGCAGCAAGAGAAAATCACTTATTTTTTTGACTTGCATCCTTATCATTACCAAAAAGAAATTTTAGAAAAATTACAAGTCGAAAGATCTGTGCATCATTCATTCAAAAATCTCGTTGTTGCAGCTACAGGTACAGGCAAAACTATGCTGGCAGCATTTGATTTCAAACGGTATTTAGTGACCAATTCAAGTGCCAGGCTTTTATTTGTCGCGCATAGAATCGAAATAATTACAGAAGCACTTCATACCTTTAGAAATGTATTAAAGGATCAGAATTTTGGAATGCTTTTAGGCAACGGAGAAAACCCCACAAACAAATCGAATGTATTCGCAACGATCCAGTCGCTTACCAGCAGCAACCTCATTCAATATGCTGCAAAGGATTATTATGATTATATCATTTTGGATGAAGTTCATCATAGTAAGGCATCAACTTATCAAAGGATCATGCAATATTTCTGCCCAAAAATCTTATTAGGGCTTACTGCAACACCTGAAAGAATGGATAACAAGAGTATCCTACCAGATTTTAATCACCGCATAGCAGCAGAAATAAGATTACCGGATGCTTTAAATAAAGGTTTATTATGCCCGTTCCAGTATTTTGGCATTACTGATCAATTAGATTATAGCCACGTTAAATGGAGAAGTGGACATTATGATAGGCAGGAACTAACTAATATTTATACAGGCAATGACCTGAGAGTCGTTTCCATCTTACAAAATTTAAAAACCTATTGTAAAAACATTCATAATGTAACCGCTCTTGGTTTTTGTATAAGTATTGAGCACGCAAAGTACATGCAACAAAAATTTGATTATGCAGGTTTGAGTTCTGCATATTTGGTGAGCGAAAATAGTCACCTTCGAAAAGAGATTATTGAGGGATTTAAAATGAAAAAAATAAATTATCTTTTCGTTGTAGATATATTTAACGAAGGGATAGACATTCCACAAATAGATACATTGCTCTTTTTAAGGCCAACCGAGAGTCTCACTATCTTTTTGCAGCAATTGGGACGCGGTTTAAGATTAAGCGAGGGAAAAGACACATTAACAGTACTAGACTTTGTCGGTCAAGCCCGTGACGAATTCGATTTTGAAAATAAATTCCGAGGTTTAGTTGGGAAAACCCAAACACCAATCCTAAAGGAGATAGAAATGGATTTCCCGCACTTACCATTAGGCTGTTCTATCATTCTTGAAAGGAAGGCAAAAGAATATATTCTTGAAAACATCCGAAAAGCGACTCAGCTATCCAAAAGAGTCCTTATTTCAAAAATCCAAAATTATAGCAGTGTTACTAATTTACCACTTACATTAGAAAACTTCCTAAAAGTATATAACCTGACTTTAAAGCAAGTTTATAAAAATCATCTATTTTCCGAACTAAAAGCCATGGCCTTTGGCGAGACTTTGGAAGAGGCAAATTTACAACAGATAAAAACAGTGCTTTGCGCTAAATGGCTCGTCACCGATGCCCTTCACTATTTTAGGTTTGTTCAGGCGTTATTAGCAGCTGATTTTGATTTGGAACAATTAGAAAAAACCCAAGAAAATAAAAATCTCGGATTGATATTATATTATGATTTTTACTCTCAACCACCAAAAGGTAATTTGAATAGAGGTATCAAGACTATTAATGAAAATAAAATTTTGCTTTCTGAAATAAAGGAATATATCAAAATAAAAATAAATCAAATTGCTTTTGAAGAATATCCATGTATAGATCTGGGATTTTCGATGCCTTTAAAAATTCATGCCCGATACACCAGAGAGCAAATTCTAGTGGGCATGCAAATAAGTACAGCACAAACAAAAAGTTCAAACAGAGAAGGGGTTGCCTTAAACAAAAATCACAATACAGAGGCGTTATTTATCAACCTTAAGAAAACCGATGAAGAATTCTCACCTACTACCATGTATAATGATTATGCAATCAACGAGGTTAAATTTCATTGGCAATCTCAAAACCAGACTTCTCCTGAAAGCCCTAAAGGCCTTTCCTATATTAACCAAAACAAGGAAAAGAAAAAAATACTTCTGTTTATCAGAGAAAGTAAAAAGGACAGTGATGGCAATACTCAGGGTTATGTTTTCCTTGGTCCGGCACATTTTGAATCATTTTATGGCAGTAAACCCATGTCTATAACCTGGAAGTTGGAAAATAATATACCTGAATACTTATGGACGGAATCGGCTAAAATGAATACTGGCTAAATTTATTTTCAGTAGTAATTTTTCGCAAAAGTAATGGAATATGGGTAATGCAATAAGAAAACTGTTCTGCCTTCGGAGGCTACTCTTGATTTTAATTTTGCCGTAAGCATCTTCAGATGCCAATTCCGGGGGACACCCTTACGCTTAGCTAATAGTTGGTAATTCCCCCACAGAGGTCTTTCACCTCCTAATAAACGGAGATGCACAGTAACCCAAAAAAACAAAGTCTCCTGTTTTTCTGAAAAACGGGAGACTTCTGAAATTACTTCAAGCTTAAAATTTAGCGTATATCCTGATTTTCAAGAGATCAGGCATCCGCCGGCAGCCACCTGATGGCAGTGATCACTGCTCCCTCTACTTCCAGTCCGCGGCTGGCCTTGGCCGAGGCCGCATCAAATTTGTAAACAGCGCTCTTGCCGTCACTGGTGGTAATGCCAACATATCCGGTTTTCCCATCTTTAGGAGCATAGCTGTTCAGATCGGATACAGAAGTGATCTTTGCCGGGTCTGGCGTACCGCTAACCCAGGTAAACTGTTGATCATACACGTTGGCTAATCCAAAACGGTCGATCTTGCTGCTTTGCTTATCAGATGGATCTGTCATACCCAGTAAAAACATGCCGTTTCCCAAATAAAGCTTAAATTCGATTTTAGAACCGCCTGATTTTTCGGTAATATTAAAGAAATAATCCTTGTCATACTGGGTGGTGCCTTTATTAATCCGCATAAAAGCGCAGGGCTTTGTGGAAGTATATACACCGTTTGTCTTGGCATCGGGAGAGGAATAAGCGTAAACACCCCCTTTCTCATCTACTTCAAGCCCGTCAGTAAAATAAGCACCGATAAAACTGGTCCTGTTATCCCGTATGACTTTACTAAGTGTCATTTCAGGATAATTGAATACTGCAATCCAGGAGCTGTCCGGATAATTCGTACCGAACCCGTCAACCCCATCGGCTTTGATGCAGAAATAAGGCGCAAAGACTTTATCATCCACCTGCTTAATCCAGGAAAAATGGGCCATCTCCCCGTTACCGGCCAGTTCTTTGGTATTAATTTCCCCTTCTCCCGATAATTGCAATGTCTCTGTGTTGACTTTATACCAATGGGAAATCTCATTGGAGATATTCCTGGAAACTTTCAGCATAAGAATGTCCTTGTCAACCGGGGCAAAAGCTTGAACAGTTTCGGTCTGGAAATTCGTTACTTTCTGCAATTTACCAGCCTTGTCCAGTTTATATGCTGTAACAGCACCTGGATTGCCCTGTCCATACAGCATACTGAAAAACAAATTGCCTGACGTCGTATAATATCGCCATGTCCCGTCCTGCTCCACACCGTTATTTTTTGTACTGATGGAGCCTGCATCCAGATTATCTGCAGTCAGCAGATAATCTGCTACGCCCTGTGTGGCTACCGGCGTAGCAGCAATGACAAATTTCCCTTTAGTATCCGTCTCCTCATCACCCTTACCTACCGGGCTGTCCGATTTACTACAAGCCGTCCAAAGGCTTATGGCCAATAAAGCTCCTAATAAAAGTCTTGTCCTTTTCATATAATTAAATTTTGATTTTGAATGTGATTGTAACTGTGATTTAAAATTTTAATATTGGGTTTTTGTTTTTTTGAATATCAGAAAATTATTTTTATCCTTTTCATTTGCTTATATCTCTGTTTTTAATGAAGGATTAATCCTTTGCCTTATTTTCTGTTGATAAAATATCTGAACTTAAGGCTAAATGATCTGCCGGGTTTTTGCAGACTAAAATTGTCATACAATAACCTGTCGGCCAGGTTATGCCCTTCCAGCGCAACATTATACTGCCCGTTTTTGAAAGAATAAACAATATTGGCATCATGAGAAATTTGCATGGGAATGCCATATTTTTTTTCCTGAGATCCCCTGCTTGGCCAGTACAGATAAAACGCATGTACATAGAGCAGATTATAACCGATGGTAAGGTGGTCTGATTTGGCAAAAACATTATGAAAAAACAAAGAGGCGTCCGCATTGCCAAATAAATAAGGGACATTCGGCAACCGGTCTTTGTATACCACGCTCACCGCTTCATAATCCGGCTCATATTTTTGCATATTGCGCAAATCCTGGTAAGTAGCACTGAAACCGGCAGCCAGTAACTTCTTAAAGGAATATCTAAGCTCGGCCTCTGCGCCGAGATTCCGCACCCCATCCAGATTGGCCGCGACCAGTTTAGTTTGATTGTTATTAAATATATTATAGATATAATTGGTCGAATACCGGTAAATACCACTGGCGGTAATCAAAAAACGGTGCGCTTGGCTCACATTGAAATTATAGATAAACCCCAGATTAAAATTTTGACTGGATTCCGGTTTTAAATCAAAATTACTCTCCTGATTTACCATATCCCCAAACAGCTCTTCATTATCAGGCAGCCTGTTGGCTTTTTCATAGGATAGCTTTGTTTCAAATTGTGGACTCAGGTAATATGACATCGCCACCGCATAGCCAATTTTATCTGTATTGGCTGCTACGTCTTTGTAGGCGACATCTCCCCAATTGCCCGAAGGATTGTAGGAAAGGCGGGTATAGGCGTGTTGATGAAGGCCTTTACCCATCAGCGTAATACTGCCCTTTTTTGCAAAATCATATTGATAGCTTAAGCCGAGGACATTTTTGTCTGTTTTCTGCGGCTGATAATAAACATCACTGCCCTCAAGCAATAAATTGGAGGTATTCCTGTTAAAATGCGTAAAGACATTATTTAAGGCGAGCTCATGATTACCGGCAAGGTGATATTTAAGGGAGGCTGTGGCGATCCCGATATTATTGCCAAATTCAAAATAGGACCTGGAGCGCTCCCCGCCGGCTCCTTCATATTGTTTATAATTTCCGTACCAGTCATACCTTCTGTTGAGAGTATCAATGGAAGTTTCTTTACCAAAATTATAATTGGCATTTAATTTAACATCCAGCCCCCTGACAAGATCCTTTTTCTCGTATTTTAGGCTGGGCATTAAAATATTACCCCTTGTGTGATAAGCGCCAAATACAGAAACCATCCTGGCGCCTGTCTGGATCTGTTTATAGGATTTACCTACAGAAACCCCTACAAGCAGTTTATCCGCCCATTTTTTATCCAGGAAACCCAGATTGACAATGGCCATCTCATTGTGGTATTTGTCATGAAATCTTCTGACGGTGGCATTTGGCGTATAGGCACCTGTATGAATATCTGCCACGTCTAAGGTTACTTTATAATCATTATCCGAATAGTTCTGATAGGCATTCACCTGAACGGAAAATCCATTCTTTGATGTCAAGGCGGCTGCCAGATTGGTTTTATGGGTATTAAAAGAACCAAACGAATAAGAGACGTCCAGATAGTTTGCTTTCTTATTACCTGTAATAATATTAACTGCGCCACCCAGTGCATCCGACCCCAGCCATATAGGCACCACTCCTTTATACACTTCCACCCTTTCCGCTAAATTGACCGGGATATTATTGATTTGAAAAGAGGAACCCAGATTATCCATGGGAATGCCGTCAATAAAAAACTTGACGCGTCCTCCTGAAAATCCGTTGAGAGAAAAATTAAAATCGGAACCAACGCCACCACTTTCCCTGACACGCACACCGGAGACCCTGTCCAGGGCCTGGGCAATATCCAAGGTAGAATTATGCAATTTTTGGGCATCAATGGCGGTCACATTATAAGACTGTCGGTTAGCCAACTCATTAGCGGACCGGCCCAACACCTGTACATCTTCCATCTGATTATCCTTCCCTGGAATTAAAATAACCCGTAAATGAACCTTACTGTTTTTAATATGAACAGTCGTCAAATCAATTTCCTGCTCCTTATAACCAATATAAGAAAAGATCAAGGTACGTCTATCCTGCCCTTCGGGAAGTTCCATACTAAATCGACCGTCAGCGTCGGTCAACAGGCCCAATTTAGTTCCTTTCACCTGAACAGTCACATTGGTCAACAAATCGCCCTCACTGCTTAATACCTGGCCCGTTACTTGGACTGTATGTGCATCAGGCTTCATGACTAGATGGCCCGGCTGTGCCCAGGCAATATGGCACCATAAATTTGGTAGAAGGATCAGTAATAAAATAATACCCGGCAGTCGAAGCGGGCTTTTTACACGCCTGCCACTGTCACCGGCTTTTTTGATAAGTGTTGCCAAGAAAACAAACATTTTATTTATAATAGTTAAGGTTATAGTGATAGCGTTTTCTGTCCAAACTGTTAAACAGTTGCTCCAAAAAGGCTGGGTGTAGAAAATAAGATTCATTTACGACCCGGCATTAGCGGATCGCCGTAACAATTTGTTCAAAAACGAGATTTAATAAAAAAGACGCAGCTTTATGCCAGTGTTAATCGATGCGCTGGTTTTTTCTGACGCTTTCTGACCATCAGCAAGCAGGTCATAAGTGTCGCGATACCCATCACCAGCCATAATAAATCTACAAATAAGATGTCAAAATAACCGTGCTGCCAACTCACCCAAACCCAATTGCCCGTTACCAGGCCGTTCACTACAGGGATGGCTGTTCCAAGTAAACCTCCAAGCAGCAGACAGTCTCTGGTAGCTTTATAATTATCCTTTCTAATGATCAACAATATGGTCACTATGAGCCAGGCCCAGAAATAAAAACGGTAGATAAAACCTTGCCCCGCCAGCGGATACAGTTTAACGGCAATAAAGGTAGCTGCCGTCACAGGATACATCCCGACAGAAGCTGAAACATACATATTTGCCAGCCATTCATTGAATCTGCGCTTTTTTTCCGGTATATTCTTTTTATTTCTTGCAACCAGCCAGATCATCACCCCGGAAATAATAACAATACAACCGGCAAGCCCCAAAAGGAAATATAATATTCTGACTAAGTTCCCACCATAATTGCCAAAATGAAGGGTATACATTAAATTATCCACTGCGCCTGCGTAGGAAGAAGACTTATCTAAAGGTGTGAATTTTTCAAGGGTGCCCGTGTTACCATTATAAATAGCGGTGGCAGTACCTGTAAAATTACGATGAGGATTGCCACCGTTAATAGTAACATGCATGCCCGCGTCACCGTAATTGCTGATAACCATGTTGGTTACCTGCGCATTTTTCATTTGGCTTTGCGCCTTATGATAGAATACATTTAAATCAGGAACTTTGCCCGTCGGCTTATGTAAAAAATCATATTGAACAGCCCTGGCACTTGTTTGCTTTAATAGCGAATCCGTATTGCCACCATATTGAGCTGCAGCCACAGGCTTGCTTACCAAAGGAAAGCTTATAAGGTAATAGGCACCGGTCACCGCGAATACAAACAGAAAAGGCAGCGTAATCACTCCTAACGCCGTATGAAGGTCTGTCCAGAGGGTTTTTAGTTTTTCCCAGGGTCGAAAAACATAAAAATTACTGACAATCTTTTTCCAGTGTACCAAAGTTCCCGTGATAATGGCAAATAAAAATAAAAAGGCCACAATTCCCGCTACATAATAACCAAACGGGAATCCCCTGCCACCAATCACATTTAAGGGAGCCAGAAAATGCAACCGATATAAAAACTCCCCTAAATCGTAATTCTGCTTATAGTCCTGCTTTTTAAAAGTAGCAGCATCCATATAAAAATATCCGCCCCTGCCCTTTATGGATGTATCCTTGGAAGCGGTAACAGAAACAAGCATCTTTCGCGATCTTTCATGAAGTGAAATATAAAGATCACGCCCATACAGATTCATGGCGCCGGCTATCGTATCCCGGACGCGGTTCATATCGATCTGTTCTTTTTGCACCACCGAATTCGGCGTATCTTTTTGCCAGTTAGAGATCTCTGCTTTAAAAAAAGCGAAAGAACCGGCAAAAAAGATCACGTAAAGTATCAATGAGATAATTATCCCGCTGACAGTATGTGTATGAAAATATATATTATAATTTCTTAGATTCATTATGTATGATTATTTTCTACTTCCCTGTCATATTCAACAGGTAAGGCAGGAAAAAAAGAAGGCTAAGTCCTAAATAAATACCCCATATTTTCCAGCCGCTTTTTGCGAGAAAGGCCAGGAGCATGAGCACCGACCACAGAATATAAACTGAAAACTTCATCGTTATAAATACCGTTGCCTTATCCAAAAAGGTCATTAAAAGCAGATGCAGACTTATGGTCACCAAATAACCACCAATAAATGCAGCTGTTATTTTGAGCGCTCTTTGCCACGCTGACGCAGTCAAGTATTTTTTATTCGCTGGCATATTAGAAAATTAAAAACTCCATGACAAAAGCGATAACGCCTAGGCCCAAAATATGAGAAAATCTAATCACCCTGAAAGGGGCAAGACTAACAATATAACAACCCGCAGCCATAATCATCAGTAATCCATGGAGCGCACCCATTACAGTTCCATCCAAGAAGATCAGTCCAGCCATCGATGAAAAAATACCGGTGACGCCAAGTAATTTTGCAAATCGCTGGTTGGATTGCAGCCAAAATTCGATGGTACCACCACTTACCAGCTTTGCCCTTCTGGAAGTGTTATAAAGGCAAAAAAATCCAGTCCAACAAATTAAAAGGATCAAAGTGTACATAATGATTGGGTATTAATCGTTTTCGTCCGCAAAATTAGCATAGGCAAAAAGGATTTATTTTTCAAAAAGGGAACTCTATTTACGCAAAGAGGAAAAATTCCCGATTATCAAAAAAGTTTTAAGAGAGTAGCTGCGCATATCATCACCCTCTTTTCTATTGTAAACGAGGCCATAAGAATAGAATACATGCGAACTCCGCTTTTTGCTTTTTTTATAAAAGAAAGGCCGGGGTTTGAGCAGATTGTGGCCGCGTTGCCTTTTTAGTTGAAAGGTTTTTCTTTCAAACAAATTGTTATCTGCAAATAAATCGCCTGCATTTTAGCCACACTTTAATAACTTTAGCCTACCAGGTCGAACCGTTCTGGACCTATAGGACAGTTCATCTTTTAAAACAATTTTCATTATTATTTAAAATCTCGTACACATGAAGACATTAAAAGGATGGACGCTGCTTCTATTTACCATGTTATTAGCCGCACAGCTGACCGCCCAACCAAAGCCCAACATCATATTCATTTTAACCGATGATATGGGTTATAGTGACATAAGCTGTTTTGGTGGAAAGTTTGTCCACACACCCAATATTGACCGCATCGCGCAAGAGGGTACAAAGTTTATACAGTACTACAGTGCTGCCCCTATTTGCAGCCCATCCAGAGTGAGCCTTCTGACAGGTATGTTCCCATCAGAATGGAACTTCACTACATTTTTAAATGACCGTAGAAGTAATGGTCTGGCCGAGCAGGCCAATTATCTGAACGTCCATGCACCTTCTATCGCAAAAGTAATGAAAGCAGCCGGCTACGTTACCGGTCATTTTGGTAAATGGCATATGGGCGGTGGCAGAGATATTAAAAATGCGCCGGGTTTTGCCAAATACGGATTTGATGAACATGCCAGTACCTATGAAAGTCCGGATCCTGATCCGCTGCTCACCGCCACGGACTGGATTTGGTCAAAAAAAGACAGCATCAAGCGCTGGAACCGTACAAAATATTTTGTAGATAAAACCCTTGATTTTTTAAGACGACATAAAGGCCAGCCCTGCTTTGTCAATCTGTGGCCCGATGATATGCATACCCCCTGGGTTCCTTATGTGGACCGGGTATATGAAGGCAAGTTTCCCATGAACCCCGAGCAGGAACAGGCCTTTAAATTAGTTCTCAAAGAATACGACAGACAGATCGGAAGATTGTTGGACGGCCTTAAACAGTTAGGAATTGATAAAAATACCATTGTCATATTTACCAGTGACAACGGGCCATTGCCCAGCTTCCGGGGCAGCCGTGCTGGCGGCCTGAGGGGTTCCAAGCTTTCCTTATATGAAGGTGGCATCCGGATGCCCTTTATTATCAAATGGCCCGGCCATATCCCTAAAGGGGCAATAGACAGCGCATCGGTACTTAATTCGACGGATTTATTCCCCTCTCTTGCAGCGGTTGCAGGGGCAAAGCTGCCCACTAATTATAAGGGGGACGGAGAAAACAGGTTATCTGTATTATTGGGGCATCCCTCTGCCAGGCAAAAAGACATGTACTGGGAATATGGCCGAAACGGCTATGCTTTTAATTATCCAAAAGGGCGGGACCGCAGCCCGAACCTGGCCATCCGGTCAGGCAACTGGAAACTGCTGATGAATTTCCATGACAAACTTAAAGATGCCGAGCTTTATGACCTGAATAAAGATAAGTATGAAACCACCAATCTGGCCCAAAAACATCCAAAACTTGTCCATGACCTGGCCTCAAAGCTGATTACCTGGCGCATGTATTTGCCGCAGCTAACCCCCGACCGGGCAGACCCCCCAAAAAATTAGTTCATAGAGAGGATTCCATTTCGGCAATTGCTGTTCCGACTGTTAATTTAAAGAGCCTGCTGTACGCTTCAATTAAAGCTGCAGCAGGCTCTTTTTATTCTATCTCAGATTTGGATACAATAAGCGTAGATATGATGACAACAAGAATATTATTTAAGGCCAACTTTGTCCCTCAAAATCAATTGTACATCTCAAATTTGAAAACATCATGAAAATCATTCTCACCGGTTCACTCGGACATATTACCCGGCCGCTGGCCACTGAGCTCATCAAGGCTGGGCAACAAGTTATTATTATCAGCAGCAATCCCGAGAGGCAACAAGAAATCGAAGCTTTAGGAGCCACTGCTGCCATCGGCGATATTAAAGACAGCACCTTTGTCGGGCACACTTTTGCAGGGGCCGACGCCGTTTATTGCATGGTACCTTATCCGGACGTCAAAAAGTCATTTGAGGCAATAAAGGAAGAATATATTGCCATCGTGGAAAATTATAAATCTGCCGTATTGCAGGCAGGCATAACCAAAATGGTCGTCCTCAGCAGCGTGGCCGCCCATATGGCCGCTGGCAATGGCCTGTTACAATATGCTTATACCCTGGAACAGGTTTACGACAGATTACCGGAAAACATCTCTATTAAATATATGCGGCCCGTCGGCTTTTATTATAATCTGCTGGCCTTTATTCCGGTCATTAAAAATCAGGGAGTCATTGCCACAAATTATGGGGGAGATATTAAAAAGCCCTGGGTCTCTCCCATAGATATTGCAACGACAGTAACCGATGCAATGCTTAGTCCTTTTGCAGGGCGCACCACCCAATATATCGCCAGCGAAATGATCAGCTGTCAGGAAATTGCACAGCTCGTAGGTGCTGCCATCAAAAATCCTTCCCTGCAATGGATCAGGCTACCAGATGAAGCAGTCCTTGAATCATTTATAAAAAATGGCATGGAGCCAACCACTGCAGAGGCCTTTACCGAAATGAACATCGGCATTCAAAATGGCAGTATATATGCAGATTATAATTTGCATCCACCAGCCTTAGGGAAGGTAAAGATGGCGGATTATGTCCAAGAATTTGCGCGCATCTATCAACAATAAATCTATTATCATGAAAAATGTATTCATAACAGGGGCGAATCAAGGCATTGGTTTTGAAGTTGCCAGACAATTGGGAACCTTAGGTTATCAAGTCATTATCGGAGCCAGAGACCTTTCAAAAGGCAGGCAAGCGCTGGACAGACTTATTGATCAAGGTGCCTCCAATGTTTCGCTTATACAGTTAGACGTTACAGATATAAACTCCATCCGGGCAGCAGCAAGCCGTCTTGAGCAGCAGATTCCGCAATTAGATGTACTGATCAATAATGCAGCGATTTCCGGGGGACCGGCCCAGCAAATTCACACCCTTAACATGGATGTATTAAAGGAGGTATTTGAGACCAATTTTTTTGGTGCTGTTCAGACTACTCAGCTACTGCTGCCATTACTCAGCAAATCCCCGCTGCCTGTAATTGTGAATGTTTCCAGTGAACTAGGCTCACTAAATGCGCATTTAAAAAATGAAAATACCAATTACCTGCATTATGATGCCTATAGTGCGGCGAAAACCGCCCTTAACGCATTCACAGTTTTACTGACAGGCCAATTAAGAGGCACTCCTTTTAAAATTAATAGCGTAACGCCTGGCTATACTTCGACAAACCTCAATAATTATCAAGGAGCTAAAACGCCGCAGGAAACGGCAGGCGTTATTGTCCGGTATGCCACACTGGATAATGAAGGTCCGACGGGTGGTTTTTTTGGCCAAAACGGCCCTATTCAATGGTAATCAGTATATTTATAAGACGGCCGGGTGACCGGCCGCCTTATAAAATATAGAGTATAACACATAATTTTGACAGATGACAGGCAATGGAGGCCATAAAAAGATGAAAAGTCGCATTCTCCGGATCCGGACAATCAGCGAATTACACCGGTTGCGGGGACTGCCTCAACCGGAGCATCCCCTTATTAGCGTAGTGGATTACAGCGCTATGAAGCCAGGTAATAGCCAGGCGGTGATGCTGGATTTTTATTCCATTGCCATTAAACAAGGATCTGGGTTATTGACTTATGGACAGCAAAGCTATGACTTTAATGAAGGGGTCATGTTCTTTTTAGCACCCAATCAGGTTTTCAGGGCAATGCCCAATACGGATCCGCAAAAAATAAGAACCGGCTGGATATTATACATACATCCTGATTTCCTTTGGAAAAGTGCGCTGGCAAAAAAAATCCATCAATACGACTTTTTTGATTACTCCGTTAATGAAGCGCTTTTTCTCTCAGCAAAGGAACAGGAAGTGATGGGAGGCCTGGTCAGAAATATCCAGCAGGAATACCATTCCAATATCGATAAATTCAGTCAGGATATCATCATATCACAAATTGAAACCCTTTTGAATTACGCAAAAAGGTTTTACGAGCGGCAATTTATCACCAGAAAAATTTCAGGGCACCGGGTTCTGGAGAAACTTGAAATCCTTTTAGAAGACTATTTTACGAAAGAGGAGACCAGCCCGGCATTGCCTACTGTGCAGGCCATCGCCAATGAGCTGCATTTTTCTGCCAGTTATCTGAGTGGCCTTTTAAAATCGCTTACCGGTAAAAGTACGCAGGAGCATATACATGAAAAACTCATCGAAAAAGCCAAACTACAACTCTCTACGACAAGCTTATCTGTCAGTGAAATCGCATATGGTTTAGGTTTTGAGCGCGTACAGTCTTTTCATAAATTATTCAAGTCAAAAACAAATCTCTCCCCATTACAGTTCAGAGCCAGTTTTAACTAAATCACTGTGCATCCGGATTAATCTGATACCGTCAGAAAAACAAATTGTCGGCTGCTTAGTTACTTTACTACCTGAATGAACTAGATAAATTTTCCGTACGCGAATCCTCTGAAATCTACTGGCTGCTAATCAAAAAGTCGTTTTCCCGTGGGGAGAACGACTTTTTAATAGCTCTCTTGATAACCTTTATTACCCCTTATTTCCAGGGATTCAGTATTTTCCATACCTGATATGTCCGGCTGGCGACCATCAAAACTGGTTAATCACTTCCTCCACATCTCTCACTAATGGGGCAGCACCTGCTTCTCTTAATTTCTTTACCGTGATATCCTGCAAAGCCTTATCTAACTTTTGCAGGCCTGCTACGTTATTGCGCGCTTTCAGATCAGCTTTAATTATCCGGATCTTTTCAAAATCCTGGATACCTCTGATAAGCTGCTCATAGCGAATAGAACTACCTGGACCTGGATAAACAAAATAGGTATCCCCGGATGGCCAGCTACCAAAACGACTATCTGTTAAAGGATGCGCCGGCCAGGCATTATAAGCCCAGCGTAAATAACCATTCAGATTTCTGGAAGCCGACAAGAGCGGTATAAACGCTGCCTCAGCCGGCGGAGAAAAACTAAAGGTATTTGGATGATCTTCTGTACAACAGGTATAATAAGTGGTCGGCAGGCCTGCCTTTAAGCGACGGTCCAGCACATCCTGGTCATAATGCTCCCTGGTTGTAATACTATAATCATAGATATCCTGATCAAGCGTTTTATGGTAGCTGCCTGCTAAAGAAAGTTTAAAGGGATGTGGAAGTCCTTTAATCAGCCGGATGACTTTTTCCATGTCTTGCAGCGGACGCTCATCCATCGCGATACAGGTCTTATCAAACCACCCTTTACCTATTAAATGATTGGCAAAATCTTCCAGCATGCCCTTCCAGAACTGGTTATATTCTGGCGTACCGGCTTTTGCTACAAATTTCTTCTGGCTACCGCTGGCAGCATCAAAATAAGTGAAGGTATTGTGCCAGGGCACCATCGAATAACAATTAATTTCCTTGTCGATTCCAAGCCCCATCATAAAGCTAACCCACTTGTCAAATATGGTATAATCATATTTCCAGCTACCATCTTTGTTTTTGGTCCATTTTATCATGGAGGAATAAGGGTCATAGGTCTGTCCGTTCCAGGGATCATTGATGATACTTGTCGTAATGACCTTCTGACCGGCATCTGCCAGCATTTGCATATATGGACGCATTTTTTCAAAATGCTCCTTTGACCAAGGCTTTACCTTATACCATCTGGCAATGGATTCCGGATATTGCCAGAGATCCAGATGAAACTGCCAATTCTTGGGTTGTGGCAGGACCTTATTTTCAACCTGCAATTGATAAGGTAGATTCTGTTTATGAACCTTGCCGTCGGCAACACTATAACGAATGGACAATGTTCCCTGATAAGTGCCCGCTACAGCATCTTCCGGCACTTTGACACTTATCCAGACTGGCTGATTTTTACCAGCGGATACATTTGTTTTTTCAGCGTACTCGATCCCATCGGCATCGATATTTGCCAGATGCTGTATTGCCGTATCCAAACCGCAACCGTTGCCTGATTTACCAATACCGTTTGACAATACATAACGTACAAATCCGATTTTGACCTGGCTGGCTTTAATAGCGGGATCTCCGCTATTGGATCTGCTACCGCCCCCCTCCTTACTGATACGCAAATCCTGGGGCGTTATTTGTAATCCGGTAATTGTATCACCGGCCTGAAAGAGCAATTGCATAAAAACCCGCTCCCCTTTCCACGCAAAAAGTGAATACCTATCAGCCAATTTGATTTTACCCTCTTGTGTATCTGATTGGTGATCTTTTTCATCCGGTTTTAGCCAGTATTGACTATACCTCATGTCAGGATTACCAAAGCCAACATTCACCAGCTCTTCACCCGTGCTTAGGGGGGATTTCACAGTTACTTCCTTACTTTTTTGGGCAATTAGCGATCCACTTATCACCATCGCCGCCAGTGCACAGCATATTCTTGCAGTGATAAAGGTTGCTTTTTTACGTGGACGCGCAAAGCGGTATTTGGAAACCGATCGGTCTTTTTCTAACATCATATTGTAAACAATTTTAATGCGCCTTATGGCTTGGTTAATATTTAAGGTTTGACAAAATCTCAACGGCCAGTTTGCCTAATTTTTGAGGATCTGAATTTGGTTTTTGTGGATTTTGAAGTAGATGGCTAAGTTCGCGGTTCACCCAGTCTCTTTCCCACTCATAATAATTAACCGGCGTGGAGGCCTTGCCTTCCAGTGAAGACTTTAAATGATTAAAAAACAAAATCCAGCGGGCTTTATAAAAGGTTTCCATCATAGGCGCCCACTCTTTATAGGCATATTCATGCAATGCGTCGCCATCTGAATTAACCGCTCCCCAATAGGTATTGAGCATCAAAAGATTCTGGACATTATTTTTTGCTCTATCCCTGTCTTTATTTAAATCGAGCGCCTGCCGGGCATAAGTGGATAACTGGTAGAAAGAGGTCGATTCCAGTATTGCTTCCGCCTTGTCAAATAAGGATAAAAAATAATTTGATGCCTCATTAAATTGAGCGATATCCTTATTGTTATAGGCAGTAACTAATTGAGCATAGGCCGAATCAGCCTCCGTCCCGAGCTGCTGTATCAGTAGACTCACCAGATCTATTCTATAGGTTTGCTGATCCTTATAGTCCGGCCACGCCTTTACATAAAGTGCCACCGCATTTTTGTAATCCTTAATGTGATATTTCTTTTTTGCACTACCCCATGAAGAGACGGACGTTATGTGGAGGCCGGGGCGTGCACACAATATATTTTCAGGTGGGCCTTCCGCGTAGCCCAGGTTGCTGCTATAGACAGACTCCAATAAATAATGCCAGGCCTGTTTTATTACCGGATCTATTTTCCCATAACGAGCATAAATATAATCTTTGATCCAACGGTTGACATCCACTTTATCTTTATGCCATCCAAGCTCGAGCATCAATTCGTACACCACCGGGTTATTATTAATACCTTCGGGCATAATCCCGACTCCTTTGCAAAGACCTGCATATGGACTACTGCGGACCCGATGGATTTCATCGGCAAAACGTTGCAGTTTGCCATTTATTCCAGGTCTTTCTCCAAAATTTGTAACAGTGCACCAGATAAAGGGTGTTCCTTCATATCCTTGACGGTCTTCCCAGTTCTTTGTGTTTTCTCCAAACAGCTCCTGAATTAAAATATCCTTTTTGTTGACCCCGGAAATTAAATCTTTACCTGGATTAGCCTGCCAACCCTGCAACACCCAGACAGATCCCGGAAAAGCGCTTTGCATGGCCTCCTGTATTTTAATGCCGGCCTCTCTAATATTAATATCGCCATGCTTTCCGCCTTCATGAAAAGGATCGCCCGAGAAAAACCGTATATCCTTTCCATATAGTTTTTTAGTCGCCCCGTAAAACAAGGCGCTGATTCTTTTAAAAAGACTGTCAGAAGGATCTAGAATGTCCGGTCTTTTAAAACCGATCCAATTCCCCTGGGGAACAATGTGCGCTTTGAACTTATTTTTCAGTGAAGAAGGCACCATTCCAAAAAATGCCGGCATAACCGGTTCGATACCCAGTTCCTTCATTCTTTGAATCATCTGCTGAACCAGCTGTGCCCTGCCGGCGATTTCCTTTCTGGTCATGGGCCCGCCCCAGCCCTGGATATTGCCCATCAGCCACCAGGCATTAAAAGCAGGCCCTGTAATAAAATCGTCTATCTGTTTCTGGTTGTAACCCAATTCATCGAGTACCGTTTCCCAGACGGCTTCCTGGCCATTTGCAATCAGCATGAGATTCACACCATTGAGCGCCATATAATCCAGTTCTCTTTGCCAGTCTGACCAGTTGTAAAAGCTCATAGTATAATTATAGGTGCAATAATTCAGGGCGTATCTATACTCAGCGATTCCTTCAATATGGACAGGCTTATCAAGCATAGGGAGCTTCCCGAAAGGTCCCATATTATCCCCCATATGGCTTATGGACCGATGACAATAATATTTTAAGTACCAATGCACTCCAAAGGCAGCCGCGTTTGGGCTATTAGCGGTTACTGTTACTTTACCGCCTGCAGCGCTCAGTGTAAAAGCATCTTTTGTACCCGCATGGCCGTCTTTTTTAAGTATAAGTGACTTATTCAGCCAGGGAGCTCTTCGTTTTACCAGGTCCCGGATGCCCTGAAAGTCTTGTGCGTTTGCTCCCAGAGAAAGGGACAAAAAAATAGTAACAGCGATAAGGGATTTTAGGTTCACGGTGTTGGATTTAACAAAATAAGGACCTGGAGCCAGCCTGATAACCAGCAAAGGATACAAATGGATTTTTTGCTAAGCAATAATAATCAATTAATTTCGAAAAAGCTGGGCAGTATATTTTGATTTTAGAAATTCAGGCAAACGATTGACTAATATAAGCATCTTATTTACAGCTACTTACAAAGATGCGATTTAAATTCCAACCATCTACCACATTAAAATGGGCCAGCAGTTGTTTAACCGCTGGCCCATTTTTATCCCTCAATTAATAACGGCTTACTTTTTAAAAACTTTGAACCGGCCTAATCCGTCAATTTCCCCGAAATAAATACCTTTATGTAAGTGTGTAATGTCAATATCATTGATTCCCGCTTTTAGCTTCCCTGACTTTACCTTTCTGCCCGCACCGTCAAATAAACTGAATGATCGGCTACGGTCTACCTTCACATGAATTACTGTTGTGGCGGGATTTGGATAAATACTTAATTGTACATCAGTTTGTTGAACCAATGTCAATACTTGTTTATAAAAGCTTACGCTTCTGTCCTTTTCTACAATTTTTAACCTGTAATATGCCTTCTGCTCTGTTTGAGAAACCCGTTGTTGATAATTACTGTTATCCCCTTTAGCGGCAATACTGGATACATGAACAAAGTTTTCTCCATCCAGGCTTTTTTCCAGCTCAAAATGATCAAATCCACTTTCAGTGGCTGTATGCCAGGTTAAAGATGCCGACGCATGCTGTAATTGTCCAGCAAAATCCTTAATAGTTACCGGCAAAGCTGAAGCGATCGTAATATTAATAGTATTGGAAATCAAGGTGTCCGTAGCCTGCTGATTGGGGTATACCGCACGGGAAATAAAAATGTCGCCATTAAAATTATCCCAGCCCGATTCGCCGGTGATTATACTAAGCAGCATTGGCATAACAGACAAATCCGTCACCTGAAAATGCGTACTGTCAAATATAATGCCCTGGGTCGCCAATAAACCAGAATAACCGGCAAGCTCATTAGGGTCCACCAGCAAAATATCGTTGACAGAAGCACTGCTGATAATCATTTTCCATTTATACGTGTTTTCCTGGTCATTTTCATAGGGATTGCCTGTAATATCCAGGGAACCGCTGAAGCCTTTAAATGATGATTGGCCATTATTATTGATCTTATCGGTTAACGTTTCGTAGGCCCCCAGATCTACGGTTTGATTAATAATTCTATGATTTCCAATAAGATCGGTATCGCTGACAACAAATCCCCCTGCATTATTATCTCCTGCGTCAATGGCAGGGCTTTCTGATTGTAGCTGAAAATTGCCATTATCAGGATCCATAAACTTTGGATCATCTGATATACTTCCGTATTGGCCATTCTTTATCAGATTATTTGTTACAATAGGGCTAGCTGATACAAATTGGATGGTAATCTCATCTAAGGAGGTGGATGCGTCCGCATTTTCTGAAATATTATTCCAGATAATGGAATTAGCAATTGACAATGTATTGGAACCCGTTTCAGAACAAAAAATGCCTGCACCACCAGCCGCATTGATTGTGTTGTTATCCGTTATGGTACAATTAATGATCGACAGTTCAGCTTCCGAACAATATATGCCCGCACCAAACGTACTGGAGGTGTTTTGGGCAATTAAGCAGTTTATTAATTTTGGGCTACCGGTTGATCCCACAAAAGCCGTCCCGCCGCCATAATTGCTACCATTCGCTTTGGTCTGGTTACCTTTAAAAAGGCAGTTCTTATAAACAGCACTGCTATTAACATTATAGGCACCCCCACCTGTTTTCAGGGCCGAATTCTGTATAAACTGGCAACAGGTGAATTTGGGTGAGCTACTCACCATATAAACACCCCCACCATAATTTTGACCTGAATTATTAGAAATGATGCAATTAGATATTTCCATATGGCTATTGCTGTCTATATAAATCCCTGCACCATATCCTGATTGAGGAGTGACTGAGGAACTACCGGAGGTCGTGTTACCATCAATAATACAATGATTGATCATAAGATTATCTGAAACATTCTTTAAGTACATACCTCTGCAATGTGGACCATTGCTCTGGTTTGGCTTTATGGTAAAGCCATCTAATACGGTTGCCTGGCTAATATTAGTAGCAACAACAGTAGCGTTGTTATTATTAGGGAGCGTAT
>Ga0164242_10001506_pt1 | contig 27666 bp, 23 predicted proteins | sample OricomgcompostMG_FD_108783 | JGI IMG/M metagenome (GOLD analysis project Ga0164242, IMG submission 108783) | Miracle-Growth compost microbial communities from Emeryville, California, USA - Original compost - Miracle growth compost (MG) ...
ATCTTATTTAAAGCAGTTGGAGAAAGAGAAAATGTCTGAATTGAACGGTCACAATAGCGACGAAAAGAAATCCACTTTCCGCACCAAAGTCGGTCTTGCGGAAATGTTAAAAGGCGGCGTCATTATGGACGTCGTGACGCCCGAACAGGCAATTATCGCCGAACAAGCCGGCGCGGCCGCCGTGATGGCGCTGGAGCGGGTGCCGTCGGATATCCGCAAGGAAGGCGGCGTGGCGCGCATGAGCCAGTTGAAATTGATCAAGGGAATCCAGGCCGCCGTCACCATCCCGGTCATGGCAAAATGCCGCATCGGGCATTTCGTGGAAGCGCAGATTTTGCAGGAAATGGGCGTCGATTTCATCGACGAAAGCGAAGTGCTGACGCCCGCCGATGAGGATTTCCACATCGATAAAGGTACTTTTAATGTGCCGTTCGTTTGCGGCTGCCGCAACCTCGGCGAAGCCTTGCGCCGCATCGGCGAAGGCGCAGCTATGATTCGCACCAAAGGCGAAGCCGGTTCCGGCAACATCGTGGAAGCGGTGCGCCACATGCGCACTGTCTTGGGCGACATGCGCCGCATTCAAGCAATACCCCGCGAAGAATTAATGACCGAAGCCAAAAATCTCGGCGCGCCGTATGATTTGGTCCTTGCCGTGGCTGAAACAGGCAAATTGCCCGTGCCGAATTTTTCCGCCGGCGGCATCGCCACTCCCGCCGACGCTGCGCTAATGATGCAACTCGGCGCCGAAGCCGTCTTCGTGGGCAGCGGTATTTTCAAGAGCGACGATCCCGAAGTCCGCGCCAAAGCTATCGTGGACGCCACCACCAACTTCAACAATCCCGCAAAATTAGTGGAATGCTCCATGGATCTCTCCAGCGCCATGCCCGGCCTGGACGTGCGCACCATGCCCGAAGAAGAAAAAATGGCCAGCCGCGGTTGGTAGGAATATAAAAAACAAAAGCCCCGAAAAGTACTTTTATCCTTTTCGGGGCTTTTGTTTTTGGTATCGGCATTTATTGCGTTGTTGGGCAGAGTTTTTTCGGATTGTGTCAAATCAAAGCGGTATGGATTTCACGCATCAATGCAGACGTCAATAACTTCAAGCCTGCCTCGCTGGCCGCACGGCTTTTCAATTTACCGTTCTTATCGAACATAAAATAATACGGTAGGATATTTTCTGTTTGAAATTCCCGGGACACACTAAGTTCGTTGTCGAGCGCGCAAGGCAATGTTATTTGCCGCGATTGCAAAAGTTGTTTTACCCTGATTGCGTCGCTACCTGATTGGGCATAAGGCACATGCACGGCAACCAGTTTTAATCCTGCATCTGCATGTTCCATTTTCCATCGTTGCATCAAGGGAAGATGCTCCAGGCAAGCGGGACATGACATGCTCCAGAAAATAATCATAAATGGACGCCCTGTTAATTCCTGAACGTTAATGGCATTATCTATCCATTCAGTAGCTCCTTGTAAGGAGGGACACAAACTTCCTACATGGAGAGGCATATTACTGCTCCTTATTGGGTGACTTGTTTTTGAACAGGTATTTTTTCATCACGATTGCGGCTTTTCCAAAGGTATCCGTTGAATCTTTGTCTATTAGCTGCTGATAGAGTTGCGAGGCATCAGCTTTGCGTCCTTCTCTTTGTAAAATCGTAGCCAACATAAAAAGAGAGTACCTGCTTTCCGGTTGCAAACGAACGGCCTTTCGCCAATAAAATTCTGCTTTTGGAAAATTTTTCTGCAATAGATAATGCTCTCCGATTCCTCTCTGTGCCGCAGCATCATTAGGATCGCGCCGCGCCGCATCAAGGCTTTCCTGAAACGTTGGGTAAGTACCCGTTAATGCGGCAAGATGCGCGATAGTAATATCCCGGTAGACTCCGTAGCTAATCACCCCTAAAAACGTAATTACAGAAGCGATTTTTAGAAACTGTTTTATGCTGTGCCGCATAGGTTAGCTCCTTTATTACCTTGATTTTATTTGCCCTCTAAGTCAATCACCATTATTACTCACCATTAGCTACGCAATTTTGGTAACATGTTGTCCTAGATGTTATACTGGGGCTAAACGGTCCGATACAGAAGTTGTAGGCCAAACACCAGGGCCATAAGGAACCACCAGCACAATTGCAGCCTACAGGACAGCCACAATCGGTGATGCACTGATTGTAGATTTGATTACATCGTTCATTACAGTCACCTCCCGTCTGCGCTACCGCTATACCGGCATTTTTAAATTCAGCGGCGAGATCCTCGCAGACTCCATGATCATTTAATTTGCGTGCCGCCAGGCGCGCCATATCATCCACGGTCAACAAAGAAAATAACGCCATGCCGGTCGTGATGCCCAGCCGTTTCAGCGCCGCTCGCCGGCTCATTCGTTCGCTTTCATAGAGATTATTTTTAGACAAATCATTTTCTTTAGCACACATCAGTTTTCTCCTTTTTCTGTGTTTTTCCTGTTTGACGTCTCTTCTTCCTGCATGGTGAGAACACGCGCAACCACCACATCCGCAAGACGATTAATTCGTTCCCGCTCATCAATCCGATCCACCACGGCTTGAGCGATCATGTCCACCAATTCGATTTTTTCAGTAGAATTCATACAACTCATTGACTAACCTCCTGTTCTCAATTCAACTTCTAATCACCATCGATAATTTTTGTATCCTTATCCGGCTTAGGAGTAAACATTGCAGCATCAACAGGCTGATTGATCTTCAAACTGTTCTCAGGTACCAACATTTCGTATTGATGCATCAATGTATTATGTAAATATGCAAGCGTTGTAATGCGGCATGGAAAAGGAAACGGCCACGAATCCGGTGAATATATTTTGGATTGGGAAGTATTGAACTCAACCCGCATTCCTTTTTGTTGTGTGGTTGTCATTTCCCATGATACAGGAGTGGGAGTATCGCCGGATGCAACGCTCACCTTATAAGATTCGTGAGCGGAATCAGAACTTATCGCATTCTCTCCCTTCTCAATGGAAAAAATCATCTCCTTGCTTGTCGCAGATCGGTCTATTCGGGTAATTCTACGTTTCAGAGATTCCCATGTTTGTGCCTCCTGGAGTGTTGCGAGGAATTTTTTTGCGGAAAAATCGAATGCAAAAGCAAATTGTAAAACGAATGGAGTGATGTCGAATATTATATTCGGCTCCTCCGTATCTTTGGGATATTTGATCAGAGTTTTTTGATTTCCCTGCGCACTCAATCTCCAATAATAATCACCGTCAAAGCCCATTGTGTTTACGTCACCCAAAACTCCTTTTTTATCGGCAAATTGTATTTGAACGTAATACTTCGGCGCATCATACACAAAGCGGCCCTTGTATATCAATTGGTTATTTACATTAACGCCATTGTCCTTTGATGCCGTGCAAATTACTTCCATTTCCAGAGTTTTCAACTGCTGGAAGCTTTGTTTCCAATACCCTACTACCGCATCAATGTTCTTTAAATCATCGGCTGACAGCGAGCTTTCCGTTCTTTCGATATTGGTCATGTTCATGGGATTTATCCTTTTAAATTATTTACATGGTCTTTAACAAGCAACTTGCAATCTTGAAAAGTACTTTTATACCTTTTGGATTTTTGATTTTGGCTTTTACGGCTGGCGCACTAAAATAATGCGATCCACATAGACGGCCGCCACCTTATCGTTGGCATTGGGCATCACCCAGACACGGGTAAAATTGTCGATGGTGTACGTTCCCAGGTCAATAACATGATACTTTCCATCCGCCACGGTGGTTGCGTCTACGATGACGGAACTCCGATCCGGTTTTGCTCGAACAATGCCTGTAGAGAATGCCTGCCAGTTGGAAGTGGCGGTTCCCGTTATATCGGCTTTAGCAACCACGTAACAGCGCCAACGATTGCTTGATTTTATCTTGAGCGTGTTTAACGGCAACTGGATGGTCCACCCGGAATAACCTTTGTTTTTGGTAGTCTTCGCGGCGTAACCGTTGGAAGCTGCCGGATCACTCACTTTCTCCACCCAATTGCCATCCCAGTGGGAATCGAATAATTCCAGTTGATCCACATGAGCATCCACGATATCATCCGGAGTGATTTCGGCGGGCAAAGTACTTTTGATCTCGGCCGGTAACGGAACAGTGCTGGGAATATATAAATCGCGCATCCGTTGAAGATAAGTTGCCAACATCACATTCTTATTCCAGTTTTCACGAATATCTCCGGCGCCAGTGTCTTGCGCATCTTTAATTAAATCATTGAGAAAGGCCACGATATTATTCGCATTGGGAAACGCATTGGGCGCTTTCGCGGCGTTTGTGTACAACTCGGGATAACGCAACACCCAGGCATAAGCCAGAGCCAGCCGCGCGCGCCGTAATCTCAGCGAAAGGACGGGATCGTTTGAAACGGCGGCCTGCGCCTGACCGAACAACGAAAATGCCTTCGTGAAAAAATCGTAGGTGAGATAGCTATTGGCCGGCGGTAATGCCGGGTTCATCACAACCCCCGAGATGCTTTGATGGGTAGCCAGGAAGGAATCCTGCACCAGATCGATATATCTTTTTAAATACGGCGCCGCGGCCGGGCCGTAATATCCCCAAAGAAATTCACTGACCAGATCGTCTTCCTTCAGACTGGGATTCCACATCAACTGCGACATCACCCAATCCCTCAGCGCGCAGAAATCTCCGGCGCCTTTGGAATAATAATCGCTTTGCAGAAAAGCAGAGGAAACGTTGTTATCCGCAAAGTATTTGATGTTCGCCCCCATGGTGCGCCAGGTGGGAAAAGGATAAATATACAAACCATGAGCCGCCGTGTACTCCCAAATCGCCAGGTTGGCGTTTAATTTATGCCAGCCGTTCACGATGGACTGGCTTTCCGCATTAAAAGTACTTTGGATGGGATGGGTGGCATCGCCCTGCAGACAAATCCGCACCCGGACATTCTCATGCGGCTTCAGCGTCGCGGGTGCGATAAGTGATGTTTTATATGCCAAGGTTTCCACGGTGACATCGGGATAATCCTTCTTGATGCCATCAGCCACGGCATTCACGAAATCAATCAACGGCCCGGCCGCGGATCCCTGCGCTGCGGCGAGACTGTTTTGTTCGGGAGTGTTACACCAATGCTGGTTGTCATTTTGGGATACCCGCACTACTTTGGCGTCGGGATTGGCCGCCAGCTTTGCTTTGATAGCGCTGATCATTGCCGCACGCACTTCCGGGTTCATGATGTTCAACTGCGAATCATATTGCCCCGGCAATTTCGTCCCGGCCGCCGTAAACGGTTTGTCGTCATCCGCGGGATTGCCGTACCAGTCAGGATGCCGGGCGAAATATTGGGAAGGAGGCAGAAATTCAAAAAAAGTATGCGGGCTGCCAATGGTTATATTATGCCCGCCCCATGCCGCGTTCTGCCGTTGGTTATCTCCATTGTTTTTGAGATATGTTGCAAAATCGGGATACCACATCGAGCTGCTGAACACTTCGCGTGTTTTTATCTGCGGCGTGTAAACGGTATTCAGCTCCGGCACATTTATTGTGGAACTCCTGGGCACGGTGCTTTCCTTCGGCGTCCACCAACGCACGCCGAGTTGCTGTTCCAAAAAAATCAACACCGCATACAGCGAGCCGCGCGGGCGGCCGCCGGCCAAGATCAATTTGTTACCCACCGTTTTGAGGACGATGGTGTCTGAACTCAATTGATCCCAATGAATATCCGGTAAAAGTACTTTTACCCGCGCGCCGCTTCCCACTAGAATTTGCGGGCGATTCGCGTCAACGTCCGCCTCGCTTTTAATCGGCAAGACGGCGCCGCTGATTTGGTGCACGTATTGTTGCAATTCCGTGGCGGCGGTTTTTTCGGCGGGAATAGCATCGCCAGCCAGCGCGATGACAAAAGTACTTTTACCGTTGCTGACGAGCATGGGAAATGAAGCCTTCTGCGCAAAGCAAGCATGTACGGAAAACAGACAGCACATGATCAGACAAATGAGAAATCGTTTGGAAATTATTTTTTTCATGATATTTTTTACTTCAATTAAAATAGATAACGTCATCCTGAGGGAGCTTGCGACTGAAGGATCCCCCGAAGCTTTAACGGAGTCCGTCGAAACTTCGGGGGATTCTTCACTACGCTCGTCCCTCGCTACGTTCAGAATGACGCCCCGTTATATTTTTCAATTCGGACATGGGGTGTCAGGCGCGGTGGTGCACCAATAGGGATTGTTGCTACCCTTTTTAAGAATAGGATCCGTTCTGATCGCCCACTTCACATGTCCATCCGCGAATGCCACGTTGGTCCCGGAAATATGCGGCGTTTCGGAGGCTCCCCGATCGGGGTTAAACACATCCCAACCACCATACGAACCCGGATTGATATAAATGGAATTTACGTTGTGGCAATCCATAATAAGCACGGTTTGGGATGGATTGGGAATGGCCGCCATGGCATAGGGAATTCCTTTGGGTGATCCGTATTGCCAGTTGCTGACGTATCCGTTATAGCCATAATTGGCTAAATCACCGTCCGGATCCGTGGCAACTGGTGATGCCCCCGTTGCGGAAGGGCATTCATAAACCTGAATGCTTTTTGTATACGGATATAAAATATCCATCCAACTATACATTTTATAGTTACCACCTCCATCGGGTGCAATATAAAAATGACTGCACGGTAAACCCGCGCACGCAGCTCCGCTGATATATCCTCCACCGCCCGCTCCACTGTTGCCACGCACAGCCTGGGGATACCGTTCATCATAATCCTGCGTATACATCATCATACCGAGGCCGATTTGCCGGAGATTACTCATACAACTGGTGCGCCGCGCGTTTTCGCGCGCCCGTGCAAAAACAGGAAACAGGATCGCAGCTAACAAACTTATTATAGCCACGACGACAAGAAGTTCTATCAACGTAAATCCCGGCTGTCCGTTATTTATTGATATTTTTTGTTTCATCAAAATCACTCCCAAATAGTTTTTTACTGCAAAAGTTCAATCGTCAATACTCAAAAGTACTTTTCACGGCGCCAGCGCCATTACCTCCTTACGTGCCTTCGTGAGTGGAATTGTGGTTTGATGCTCCACCAAAGTAACCGGAAACACATGCTGCCGGCAGGTGGCAGCATCATCGTGCTCATGGATCAGACGAACCGCACAACGTCCCATGTCATAGCGGGAAAATTTTACGGAAGTAATAGCAGGATGAAAATGATAGCGTTGTGAAATATCGTCAAAACCCACCACGCTAAGTTGCCGCGGCACTTCCACGCCATCCTGGCGGGCGTGATCGATCAATCCCATTGCGATGGTATCATTTTGGCAGACGACAGCAGTAAGCGGATTTTTCCGGTTTTTGTTTTTCAATGATTGCCATCCCGCGCAGGCGGCGCATTTATTACATCCCTGGCAATAACTGAGCTCGGTGGATTGGGGAAATGCTAATCCCGTTTCGATTTGCCCTGGTCGCGGCGTGACGCCAAATTCCCGCAAGGCATCTAAATAACCCAGCAAACGCAAATTGTCATCGGTTTTTATGCCATGCTCATCAACGGCACAACCCAGAAAACCGATATTACGATGATCTTGCTCCAGCAAATGCCGCGTGGCCAAGTATGTGCCTTTGCGATCGTCGGGAATAACACAATGCGCCCCCTCAAAATGATCCTGATAAGCCACCAACGGAAGCTGCAATTTCTTTATCGCCAATAACTCCTGCGGATAATCCGCCAACGCCACCACTCCATCCACGCTGCGTTCGCGGATCATACGCGGCAACTGCCCCGGCCGCACCCAGCACAGGCAAACATCCATTCCCAGATCGTGCGCTTCCCTTTCCATGCCGTCGAAGAAGGGCATGAAGAACGGCATATTGCGCGGTGACGAATCCATCATCGCTGGAAACATCACCGCAATGATTCCCGTCTTGGCCCGCAAACCATAACGCCGCGCCGCCAGCGAACGCGCCGCCTGATTGGTATTGGGATCATATCCTAACTCGGCAGCAGCCTGCTGTATCTTTTCACGGGTTTCGGGAGAAACGTCCGGATATCCTTTCAGCGCCCGCGCCACCAAAGAACGGGATACATTGAGCTTTTGGGCGATTTCTTTCTGAGTTACAGGCATGAATATAATACCTCCTAACGCGCGTTAGTTATTATACCTCAAACCACAAAATTTCAAACATTTATTTTTTGTGAGCTTTTAAAGACAGACGCATTTGGATTGGTAGGGCTGGCTCGCCGAGCCAACCGCGCGGCGCTCTCGGCGAGAGCGCCCTACCTTTATCGAACAAATTCGTCACGTTGAGTAAGTCCTAAGTGTTTTTACTCCCGCACCAAAATGATCCGATCGAAATAAATATCTTCCACCGATGGATTTTGCGATGAGGCAAACCAGAAATATTGTTTGGTACTCAGCGAGTTTATTCCCAGATCAATCACCTGATATTGATCACTCGCCACTTTTGCCAGAGATATAGAAAATGTTTTCACGGCGCGATTTTGCGCAGTGTCACACAATCCGCCCGTTAAAGCGTTTCCTTCCATCTTGGAACTTGGTCTCACTTGCGCGCGAATTAACGCATACGCATGCCAGCGATCATTTTCGTTGGCGTCGAAAATATTGTTTAATGGCGCCTGGACAAGCCAGCCTTTCGACGCGCCGTCAAGTCTTGCCGCTTTTTTGTCGGAGGCATTTGCGTCATCAACAATATCCGTCGATTTTCCTTTTCCGTAAAGTTGCAATTCACCTTGCTGCAAATCGATGACATCTTCCGGCGGATAAGTTTTGGCGAAATCCGGCAGCGTAACAGGCTCTGGAAACATCTTTTTTAAGATCGGAATATAGTCGTCAAACTTACCGCTTTCGCTGTAATTGCGCACGCCAAAATTTCTTGCGGTTTGCGCAAATTGATCAATTGCGCCAAGTGGATTTTCTGGCCCCAGGTAAGTTTTGTGATCATGCGCTGCAATTCGCTTCAGCGATTTGTAACGAATAATCCAGGCGAGATCCAACGACAGTTTCTCCCGCTGCACGCGCGCCAAAAGTACTTTGTCGTCTTTCGCTGCATTCATCGCTTGATCAAAATTTTGCGTCGCCTGATTCATCACATCCAATGTCAAGAAAGAAAAGTCATTATCGAAAGTAGAAAGCGCGCGATTTTGCGAGAGATATGATTGCTGGATTAAATCCAGATATTGTTTCAAATACGGCGCGGCAGAGCCATAATAACCGCGCAAAAATTCATTCGTCAATTGTTCTTGATCCAATTGAGGATTCCACATTAAATGGCCCAACAACCAGGCGCGCAACTGCACAAAATCGCCCACGCCGTTGGTGAAATTATCACCCTGTTCAAAAATTCCTTTCACATGATGCGCCGCGAAGAAACGTAAGTCGTTGGCCAGATTTGTCATATTGGGATGCGGCAACATGGCGGCATGAAAATTCGTGACGTAATTCCAGATAAATAAATTAGGCGCAATCGCTGACCAGCCGATGATATTATCGCGCACATTTTTATTCCAATCACTATCAATCGGATGTCCATAATCCGCGCCAATCGGCGCCATGCGGATAATGACATTTTCAGCAGGACGAATCGTTTTTGGTGGTTTTTCGCTTCCGTGATACGCCAGCGTTTCCACCATAAAATCGGGATATTGCTTTTTAATTTCCGCCGCGACTTTATTGACAAAATCGACATAAATACCCGACTGCGAACCTTCGCGTTCATAAAATTCCTTGCACGCATCCGATTGACAATATGGCGCGACATCCGATTCCGAAATCGAAATATAACCGGCATCAGGATTCTGCTTAATCCATTCCAGCGCATTTTGCGTGACGGCTTCCAGAACGCCTGGTGCTGAAAGGCATAATTGCGTGGCAGTTACTTTGGGCATCGGCGATTGCGCAGTGCAAGGCAAACCTTTATTCGTGGGATCGCTATACCATTCGGGATGATCATGAAAGTACTTTTCCGGCGGCGCCAATCTGGTCAGCGTGTGCACAAATCCAAGAATTTGATGATGCCCGCCCCAGTCTTCCGGTATTCGTTGAAAGTGTCCGTTCTCATGCAAAATCGTCGCAAAGACAGGATCCAGCGCAGGAGTTGTCAGATTTTCACGATAACTGAAAGGAGGAATATAAATGGTATTTTGGGTAGGTATTTCTAAAGTACTTTTATGAGGAATAGCACTTTCCGTTGGCGTCCACCAGCGGCAGCCAACGCTATTTTCCAGAAATTGAAAGACGGCATACAACGTTCCGCGCGGGCGTCCGCCTGCCAGAATTAAATTATTGCCCACTGTTTTTATTACAATTCCATCATCACCCAACGACTTCCAATCCTGCGGCAAAAGTACTTTTACGCGCGTTCCCGCACCAACAAGAATTTGCGGCGTATTCTCCGCCACTTCATTTTCTGGTTTTATAGAGAAGGTCGCGCCGGTGATTTGCTGTAAGTACTTTTTTAATTGTTGCGCGGCTGTTTTTTCCGCGGGAATAGCATCGGCAGCTAACACAATTTGATATTGAGTTACGCCGTTTGATGCCAATGTTATTGCATCAGCCTGAATTTTTGTAAACATCAACCCGATAAAAATAACAAATAGTCCGATATATTTAATCATTCAATACTTCCTCAAATATTCAATTTGCCGGATTCCAGTTGGGATAAGTCGAAGTAATACTGGTGCGGTTGAGCCATTTTACATGGCCGTCCGCATAGGCAATATTCGCTCCGCCTAAGTGCGGAAAAAATCTCGTATCCGACACATTTCGCAAACCGTAATAAGAGGTGCCCGTTACAAGATAATAAATTCCATACGTGCTATAACAATCCGCCACCATTGCCAGAGATGCCGCGTTGTTAATTTGCGAGAGTGAAATTCCCCCTTGTGCAGTAGCTGTTGAGGCATGCCCGATCAAAGTGTTATAGGCATAAGACGGATAGTTCGTGGTCGCTGTTGGCGATTGTGAGGGACAGGTGAAAATTTGAGTGTTTTTTACATAGGGATAAATGGAATCGATCCATGTTGCGTAATTGCTACAAACGGTATTTCCGTCACATATTTTATAAGCGCCAGGAATAGTACTTTTTGTATACGTCGAAGAACTATTCAAAACTCCCCATATATTCGGCGGAAATCGTTCGTCGTAATCCTGCGTATATTGTATAAATCCAAGCCCGATCTGCTGAAGATTACTCATGCAACTTGCCCGTCTCGCATTTTCTCTTGCTCTTGCAAAAACGGGAAAGAGAATCGCCGCGAGCAAAGAAATTATAGCTACGACCACAAGAAGTTCTATCAACGTAAAACCTCGATTATTCCTATCAAACTGTATCTTATCCGGCATTCAAATCACTCCTTTAGAATTATTAATTTTCTGTCTGTAGCACTGCCCATCCACATATCAAAAGTACTTTTAGCTATTTCGCATAAAGCAAATCTCCTTTCTTATTACTCGCTGCCGGCTTCGCAGCTGAACCATGCACTTCTAACTTCACCGGAAATTGGAGATGTTGGTAACTAGTATTTTCCGGTTCATCCCGCAATAAACGCATTGCCGCATGGCCCATTTCTTCGCGATTAAAACTGATCGACGTCACATGAGGTTCAAAATGATATAAATGCGAAACGTCATCAAATCCTACCACGCTTAAATCTTGAGGAACACTAATCCCATCTTCTTTTGCATGCTCAATAATTCCCATCGCAATAGGATCGTGATAACACACTATCGCAGTAAATGGTGGGCGTTCGTTTTTATCAACTCCCGCTTGTGTCTTAAGCGTTTGCCAGCCAATGCACGCTGCGCATTTTCCGCAACCAGAGCAATACTTATGACTCGACGTATCCGGAAAAGGCAAATTGGTATTCACCCATTCTTCCCGCAACGGCACATCGAATTCCGCCAACGCATCACAATATCCTTGGAATCGCAATTCATCCGTCAAGCCATTTTGATATTTCAATGTTACACCTAAATAAGCAATTTTTCGATGCCCCAGTTCCAGCAAATGCCGCGTCGTCAAATATGCGCCACGCCGATCTTCCGCCATCAAACTGTGTGCATCCTTGCAAACTGATTGATACGTCACCACCGGCAAACCCAGCGCGCGAATCGCGGAAACATCCTGCGGAGGAAAACCAATCGAAATCACGCCGTCCACATTTCCCTCGCGAATCATGCGCGGTAATTCACCCAGCCGCACATTGAACGTAAAAATCTCCATCCCCGAATCTGCGGCTTCTCTTTCCAATCCTTTTAGCAACGGCGCGAAAAAAACCATGTGATGCGGAGACGGACTGACGAGCGGCGGAAACGCTACAGCAATCACGCCTGTTCGCGCTTTTTGGCCGTAACGCTTGGCGATCAACGAGCGCGCCGCCTGATTGCTGTTGATGTCATATCCCATTTCCCGCGCCGCCTCTTCCACGCGCTGCCGTGTGACGGGCGAAACTTCATCATATCCCTTCAACGCCCGCGCCACCAACGAGCGAGAAATATTCAATTTATCGGCAATTTCTTTCTGGGTAACACTCATAACAAATCACTGAACACGTGTTCAATAATTATTATACCCCTTTCTGCAGATTTTGAAACATTTATTTGTGTAGGAATTATCTAATGATATATTTGGTCTTCCAACAAAAGTACTTTCGGATGCTTTTAGCAGTATAATTTTCTCTATAATGAAAGGAAAAGCGGTTGTTTTTACCGGCATACGCGAAGTACATTTTCAAGATGTGGAAATTCCCGAGCCACTTGATGATGAAATTGTTGTTGATGTAGAACATTCGTGGATCAGCATCGGGACGGAAAAATCAATTTTGTTCGGCGAACGCTCAGTCAACTTTCCATTTGTTCCGGGGTATCAAAAAGTTGGCGTCGTGCGATTTGCCGGCAAAGATGTCACTAATTTTAAAACTGGCGACAAAGTATTCGTTTCATACAGCCGCGTTTCCAACATGGATGGAGCCGGTCATATAAATCCGGCTGTCGTGAAAGGGAACATGGCAATTAAAATTCCCGATGACCACCCTACTCTACGTTACAGCCCTCTCGTTGTGGCGCAAGTTGGATATAATGCAGGAACTCGCCCGACTATAAAAAAAGGCGACATTGCCGTTGTTATTGGTGATGGCCTTGTGGCAAACTGGACGGCGCAAACGTTGCAAAATCGTGGCGCAGACGTTTATGCGCTGGGGCGTTATGATGGAAAATTGCAGCTATTTCCTAACGCTGTCCACAAAATAAATACGCGAATCAATAGTAATATTAATAGCATCCTGGCAGGCAAGGAAATTAGCGTTGTTATTGATACTATTGGCTCCACGCAAAATATATTGCACTTTCTTCCATTAATGAAACGCGACAGCCATTGGGTAAATGCGGGATTCCTTTCTGCTGAATCCACTCTTGATCTGCGCGAACTTGTTGAAAAAGAAATTACGCTCCACATGGCAAATGGCCGAACCCCCGAAAGAATGCAAGCGGCGTTCGATGCTATTTCACGCGGTGAACTGCAAACGGAACATCTAATCACACACCGCTTTCCAGCGGAACAAGCCGCAACAGCATGGGAAGCAATTTTGGATAAAAAGCAGCTTTGCCTGGGTGTTATTCTGAATTGGTAAAAGTACTTTTATCGAAAGAATAACCAACCCAAATCAGCAGGATTATCACTTCCCAAAAGTAAGCGTGGCAACAGTGGGTTATTGGGGCGCCACGCAACAGTTTCCCCGTTGTTCATCTGAATCTTCACATCTAATCGAATAGGTCGCAATTCTTTTGGATTAAGCCCGACACGTTCAAACGGAATACGAATCTCAGTCGTTTTGCCTTTTGCTTCTAATGGGTAAATAAAATGTTTGGCTGGCCAGAGGCGGCGCGGTTCTATTTTGATCAAAGCAGTAACAGGTGTAAAAGTACTTTCCTCAATAGAAGTACTTTTGATCCAAATCGTCAACGCATCAGCGTCATAACTTGCAGACCATTCGATAGATTTATCAACTGAACCAAACTCACACGGCTGCCAATTATATTTACTGAAATCAATATCTGCATGAGATACATAAGCAATCGCACCGCATGGTTCTTTCCCTGTATATTCGGGAAACAACAATTCATGATTCTCGATTGATTGTTGAATTTGGGGCACATCTTCCTCCAAAACATTTTGTAGCTGCTGCTTTCGCCAACGCAGCTTTTCAGGAAAATATATATATCCTTCCGCATCAGGATGATAACCAAGACGCGCATCCTTTTCCGCAAGAATCGCAAGCTGTTCACTCAATTGAATTTCTTGCTGGAGAATCGAAACCAATGTTTGTAATTTCTCCAACTGTTGTATTCCTTCTGTATATAACATTTCTTCACGCAGCAGATAAAAGCGTAGAATGTTATATCCGCTGCAGAACTGAATTCCTATTGCTTCCGCAACGCCAATGTCTAAAATCCGTTCAGTCTCATTTTCATAATGAGCTTTGATTTCATTTAACATCGAAAAACCGCGGCTCCATGAATCGCTCATTTTCCGGCAAAGTTCGACTACTTCTTCCAATGACAAAACTTCCGTAAAACACTCGCCAATTCGGTCTCCACTCGGTGGCCATGGCGCAGATGTGTTTCGTGAACCTAACTGATACGTCGGCGCTAAAATCATGTCTTGGGGTTTAAGAAATAGTGGCCAAGCTGGCGCGTCACTCATCGGCCCCAAATATTGAAATAAATTTGTGAGCGGGTAATTCGCATAACCTTCGCTAAAATATTTCCAAGCTTCTATTATCTTCGGTATATCTTCTTCTTTCCAATAGAGTGATGCTAACTTTTCTATAAAAGTACTTTTATCCTCAACTGGCGGTGCGAATGCTAATTCGCCAGCGGCCTTATTCATCATTCCAGGCGCATTGCCGACGATCCAATTTAGCATGACATGCGTTACGCCTAAACGGCGCATCTCTGAAAATTTTTTATAAAGTTGTGAAGGCGCGGGAACGTAAGGGACAGTTGCCACTTCATAACCTGTTCCGGTTTGAATTTTTGCGGAAATGGATGTATGATGTTTTTTTGCAACTGTGGCAATTCGTTCAAAACGATCACTTGGCCCCGGCTCGGAAAGCCAATAATCACCGCCAACTAATTCTTTCCCAAAAACAGTTTTGCGAACTCCGGATTCAAAATTGAATTGCAAAATAACTCCTTCTGGGATATGTTTGGGAATTTCATATACCCAATCAGCCAACGAATCAGGATAATTATCGGCCTGCATTTGCGGCTGTGGCATATAAAGCCAACCAATCATTTCCGCATCCGGCGCGGCATCTTTCATGCCGCGTTGCATCGCGGATAATGAGGGATACAAAATTTCTTCTGGTTGCAATTTCGAGCAACGCGGACAAGTGATCTTTCCACTGCCAGTTGCAGGAAGCGCGCTCAGACAAGTTGTATATAGTTCTCCATGAGAAATATTGATAATTCCGCCTAAACCGGGAACTTCACTAAATATCTTATTAGTCGCTTCATAAAGATAACGCTGGCCGGTTTCGCCGCTGGCGCATAAATAATAATAACCTCGCACCAGGTTTCCCGCCAAGTCGGGATATTGTTTTAATCGCAGATCGTCCGGCGCAAAGCGCACGTGCGGCTCCATTGTTTTTAAATAAATACGAATGCCATAACGAGCGCATCTTGCTACGACGGCGCGTAATTTATCAAGGCGCTTTTTGCTATGATCTCCCTGATCAGGAGTCAAAAATGTCGGAACCAGATCGCCGAATCCCACGCTTTTTTCATCGCCGTCTTTGCTGCTCAGCGTGATCCACAGACCATTCACACCTTCGTGCGCGAGACGATTTAAATAGTTTTCCGGATAATAATCAATATCATCAAGCAACTCATCGCCTAAGCCTGGATGATTACCGGGCCTTTTAATCGGTCCATAATGGCAACGCGCGATGCGACGTTTGAGAAAGGAAGAACGCTCGATAGTTCTTACTGTCAGAAATGCTCCGCGCGCGCGACACATTTCATCTTCTATATAAAAGATTCCGCGCCGGATACCTTCTGCATCTCCCGATTGAATACGGCATTGGTTTTGAGAAACAGTAACTCGAAATGCCTCTTTCGTTTGTGTCTTTATCAATTCCGTGACGATTTCAAAATCGCCGTTTAAGGAAACATTCCCGGCATTAAAATAATCTTCCAAATCGCAATAGGCCGTTTCGAGTAAATTATCAGGATCATCAAAGTATTTTTGAATACGCACACCGTTTTGCAAACTCACTTCGTCTGATTTTGCAGCGCGTGATTGCCAGGGATGTCTTGTCCAAAGAGGTTCTTGTAATTGTTGAATAAGCTGGGTTTTTCGTTCTCCAGTTTGCACAGGGATATTTTCTATCATATTGTTTGAGAGTTGTTTTTTAATTATTTATTCTGAAATCATCAGCTCGATTCCTGATTTTTCACCGAAATCCACTAACACGCCGCGCTCGCTGACGGTCGAGCTGAGAAGCGTTGCGCCGCCAGTTGCGCGGCGAAGAGTAACAGTTTTATTAATCAATCGTTGATCGACAGGAATCCATTGTTGCGCTGCCGCTGTGATTTTGTAGGCATACAATACATAGCCATTAAGGTCTGGCGCGAGATAACAAAAATCAGCAGAACCAAATTTTGCCGGATTAACGCTGCCTGAATAGGCGTAACTTTCGAGCATCGTTCCCGCATCCACAGTGATACCAAAAGCGGCGACTAAATAAGTTTTATCGGCGGAGGAAAGCCAGAGGCTAAATCCATTGGAAGCAATATGCGTTGCGTGCGCTGCCGGCATTCCCACGCCGCGCGATTTACTCATCGCTGTGATCACGCCGTGTTTTGCGCCGGAGTTTTCTTCTGCCAAAATCGCCAAACATGATGGCGGATTATCGGCGTCCTTCCAAACACTTTTGACAAATTGGTTTTGCAGTTTATTCGCTGTGATATCTGCGCCGGCAGCAAAATCCTGATTATTAAGCGGAGTTGTTTCCGGCACAAATGCAATGAATGTGGGGTGAGAAGTAGGATATGGTTTTTGTGTTTGCGCCGCGTGCATTTCGTGAAGGAGAGTTTGCTGATAAAAATGCGGCATCACCGTAATTTCGGCAAAACCAGTCCAGCCGATTGTCCGCGTCACTGTCATTTGAAGTTGAGCTTCAATGGCGGGATCGCCAAAATTGGGGCTGGCATGAAATTGTCCTTTTTTTGCCACAAGCCATTCGTAGACCTTCAAAAAATTGCCGATGCCGTAACTTTCCTTCAGGATAATTTGAGCGCCGGAATGCACAGGCTGATCACGTTTTATTTCGCGGCCATCGTCAAACTTCACGCTTGCTGCATAATTCTGGACAACGGGCCAAAGCTGGCTGGGAACATCTTCCGTAATATCCAGCGGAGCCCCGCCGTTTATGGGCGTAATCGATGCGCCCACTGCGCCATTGCTGTATTGCCATAATCCAGCTGCGCCGGTTGGTTTGGGAATAATTTTTATTTTATTTACATCCACAATATCCGCGAGCACATATTCGAGTGATGCAGAATTTTTATAGCGTTTACCGATGTCGGCAAACGTTAATCCGTGCGCGGGAACCGTAACTTGCCGGCACACAAAACCGTGGCCGCCACCGAGAAACATGCCGTTTGCCAGGTTGATGGGAATGCTTTCATCTCCGCCGAAACGGATTTGCCGTGTGGATTTATTATATATTTCGTCGAGCGGCGATTCCGCAGGCAGTGAGGAATCGATCAATTTTTCACCGACAAAATCAATGGTGCCATTGCCGCCGCGCGGATTTCCCACACTGACAAAACTTCCCTGATGCCCGATTAACCAGCGTTGAATTGCGTCCAAGCCATCGCCCCAACCGGGAACGCGAATATACAAATAATCGCCTGTCCACTGCGCCGATACGCCAGTTTCCAGCGCGGCCTGAGCGTGCGAAGCCCGCAATAATAGCGCCGGCGCGGCTATTCCGATTCCGACAATACCCAAACTGTTTTGAATAAATTTCCGGCGTGTGGATGGCATAACAATCAATAAATTATTGCGCCAACTTAATGGTATATATTCCTTCAAATCCTTCCGGAATATTCACAGCGATCGTTTCGCTTTTCACTATGACGCGTTTCGTTAGCCCGGAATTGGCGTTTTTCTGCTGGGAAAAAACATCCATCGTCCGGCCATTTTGTATCGGAAATAAACCGTTTGAAACAGTTAATATCCCGCCTCGCGGAGCGTCGATTTTAAGAGATAACTGCGTTTCGTCATATTTTGTCACCGTGACAGAAGCGTTCCAATTCGGTAAAAGTACTTTTGATGCGGGCGCGAAACGCGCGGGAATTTTTTCTAATACAGCCGCTTCATTTTCGCCTAAAAGTACTTTTGTGCGCGCGCCTTTGGATGTTATTTGCGTGGCGAAATGATCGTCAGTCAATTTCCCCTTGCCATCAAAATACCGTGAAATTACCAGGGAAGAATTATCCTGCCAGCCGTAATTTCCGGCATGCGTCACAATGATCCGCTCTTTCCCCAGCAAATATCCGGCATGTAATTCAATCGGCGTGAAAGGAAAAAGATAGGGCAAAATATCATTATCCAAATTGATATACGCGCCCGTTTTATCACGCGGCATAATGGGAATAGGCAGCATGGCAAAGTTCAAAGTGCGCAGAAAATCGTTCCAGCTATTGTGCGTCCCGACATATCCCAGCGGCGTTTCCAAGTTGCCTTGATAATGATTGATATCATTATTTTGAATCTCCACCATGCGGTAAATGCCGGTGTGTAAATCCGGCAAATTTCCGGTGGGTGTATTTCCCAAAATCGTGCCGCTGCGCTGCTCGATATTTTGGATAACAGTTTTGCGAAACGCGGCGCTCGCCAGGGGAGCAACGCCTATTTCGCGCACAATCGTCCACGTTTTGGGATCAAGCTGGCAACTGTGGCCATCGAAAATGTTATATGTCACGCGCGGAATGCCGTAGGTGATATTATCCATTTCATCCCAATAAAGGCCGTCGAGTTTCAACTCATCCATATAACGCTGCGCGGTGGATAACGCCGCTTTGCCGAAGCTGTTTTCGAGCGTCGGCACGGTGCTGTAAAACTGCGTCGGCGTGTGGCCCGGAAAATCCCATTTGCCGGAAGCCGGCTCGCCGCGAACGTTTGTCAAAAAACTATCCGCGAATTTTTGCGAGTTGTTTTCGCTGGTGTCCTGTTGCACGTCGTAATAGCCCAACACTTTTATTCCCGGCAGCGCCTGATGCAGTTTTTCGGCGGCGGCGCAGATGCGCTCGCGATAACTTTTCCAGTAGTCATCAAAAACGCCCGCGCCAAAACCTAAACGTGGTTCTGTGTTCAAACGGTCAATCCAACCGCCGTCAAAATTCGCGTAGTGAATTCCATTATGCACCAAAAAATCATGCAATTGGGGCACGGACATTTTCAATACTTCATCCGGCAAAAATCCCCACCACCAAGCGCCGGGCGTGGTGAAGTTTGCGTCCCAATCATCGCGCACCAGATTCACGAAATCATAATAATCCGGCCCGGCCACCGGATAAACCGCCCATCGCAATGTATATGTTTCCGCGGGAGCCAATCGCAGCATTTCCGTTTTGATTCCGGCAACCGCAAAAGTACTTTTAAAGGAAGGGTTCGCGTAGAGCCGAGCTTGATTTCTGAATACGTCGTCTTCGGCGATGATTCCAATTCCAGCATCTGGCAAACGCACGTGAACGCTGGGATTTCCCGGCGCGTAATAATCATTGACTTTCGGATCGGGATTTCCCGCCAGACGAATTTGCGGCGAGTCTAATCCTTCCAAATTCATTTCATCGCGCACTGCAATTCCCAGTGGCGTATCGGGATGCAAGTTGGTGATCGCATCTTCGATTTCTATATGCGTCTTTCCAAATTTGATGGTTCGCGCGATACGATAATCATCGCCTTGCGCCATCACATGATTTGTTTTGGAATCCACTTTCACTTGCCAATTTTGTTGACCGTTATGATTGACAGAGCCAGCAACAAGAGAGTTAAATCCCGCATTGGGATAGGAAAAAGCGCTATTGAACTTAAAAGTACTTTTACCTACTTTTATTTCAAATCCGCCTCCAGGTAGAATTTCGCCACTATACTTTGCAGCGCCAGCAGCGGCTTCGCCGCGATTTATTATTGGCGTGTTATCCGGCAACGCTTGCGTCATCGGGCTTTGCGCAGTTGATGTCTCAACGGCAAGTTGGCCAATCACCAAATCACCATTTTTGCTGGTATATTTCTTTACCGTGTCTTTGGCTGTGTTGGTAATTTCCAACTGATTATCAGCACCGAAATCAATCAAATCCGTCACATCTAAAACTATCGTATAGGGATTATCTATATAGAACTTTTGCCGCAACGCGCTGGTGAAATCCGGTGCATAAATGACGCGCCAGCCGCCCAGCTTCTCGCTATACCATTCGCCAGAAACGCCAGTTGTCACAGGAGAATTCATGGGTTTATTCACCATGCGCACGGCAGTGCGACTGATAGCAGGTTCGATTTCATGGCCGTTTAAGCGCAATCGCATAAACATATTAGAACCGCCTAAACCAGTGGAGTCCATACGGCTGCTGATTGTTAATAATACGGTTCCGGCTTTAGGAATTTTTCCCAGGTCGAATTTCTGTGTTTGTCCCAAAGGGATATTGGTTGCAGAGTTAATAACAGAAGTTTCGGCTGCATGGGACGCTTGCGCGATCACTAAAAATGTAATTAGAAATACAGAATAACTTATAAAGTGAGCTAACAGTTTTTTCATCATAATTTAGTTGTAATTTTCTATTAATTCAAATCCCAAAGAACATCACACGCTGCTCCACTGCAACCAGCGGGGCCTTTTAATGTATCAATCTTTTGTGCTTTTGCATGACCATCTGCCCACAACACATTAATAGTATCTAAATGGCGTGGATCAGCATCTCCATATTTATAGGCAACAGAATCCAGCGGCGCATGGTTGGTAAAAGTACTTCCATTGATGTGCCATAATTGTGGAGGATAAACGTAATCCTGGGCAAGCTGAGTAGGATCTTTTAATTTATCCACCAGCATGACCGTTTCTGCAGGAGTTTGAATCTTTGCAATGGGAACCGCGCCGGAGATTCCACTGGGTGACAAGTAAAAGTAATTATATCCGTAGGAAAAAGTACTTTTAGAACTATCACTGGGACATTGGAAAACTTGAGTGCTTTTCACGTAGGGCTGGACATAATAGGAAAGCGTATGTCCTGCGTCGGCGCTATTGTTAGCGTCGGATGCCGGCATTCGTTCGTCATAATCTTGCGTATACTGGATGATACCTAATCCAATTTGCTTCATGTTACTCATGCAACTCGCTCGCCGCGCGTTTTCTCTGGCACGCGCAAATACAGGAAATAGAATTGCAGCGAGAATTGAAATCATAGCAATAACAACCAATAATTCTATCAAAGTAAATGCAGTTCTATGTGGTCTTGCTTTCGCTTTTCGTTTTTGCATCTTTAAATCCTCCTAATGTTTTATTCTCACTAATAATTATACCCCTGATAGTTAATATTTAAACATGATTCGTCACCAATAAAGATGCTCAAAATGCGTATTATTATCGGTTTTGATCATTTTTATCCTATTAGTAATTTAACCGCGGGATGAAAGTACTTTTAATGCAAAATACATTCACTCCATAACGGCAGGACAACAATTAATCGCGATGCAAATGCCGGTATTGATTGGGACTATAACCTGTATGTTTACGGAAGACAGAAGAAAAACTGGTTGCGCTTTTAAAACCTACGAGAGTTGCAACTTCATTGATTCGCTCGGACGTTTTCTTGATAATTTCTGTGGCAGCTTCCATGCGGATTTTAGTCAGATAACGCATTGCTGTCGTGCCTTCGCATTGACGAAAAATGCGATTGAGATGCGAGACGGACAATCCAAAATGTTTTGCCAGATTTTTCAGATTCAAATCCTGATGCAAATGCGTTTGCATGTAATCAACTATCTGCCGCGACACTTCCTGGTTTTTCAACTGGATCGCAGAAACGTTTTTATGATCAGTTTCAAATTCCAGCCAGGCGCTATTCCCAATGTCGGGGCGATAACTCTGAAAATACCTTTGCAGCCGACATATCAAGGCAAACAATTGCGCTTGCGCTCCGTCCTGATTATCGGAAAACCGCAATTCTGCCATATAGATTTTTGCCATCTGCACAAGTACAGGATCACGCACTTCCAAATTATGCGACGCATAAACCGAACTGGGACTTCTTTCACAGAGAGAAACGAGCAGATAACCGCCGAGGACTTTCATCAACAGACTTTTTGTGGCGCCATCCCAAACATTCTTCCGCAATGTGCCATCAGATTGCGGAATGTGGCTGCCGAAACAAATAATTCCAGGCGCGGGAATTTGCACACAAATGATACCCGTAGCAACATCACTGCGGGCAGCGATTTCAGATGTAATTCCAATACGCTCATAACTTACGCCTTCATATATAAACCGTAGAACAGGTTCACGCAGAGAAACTAATTTTTCTTTACGCCATTGACGGAAGATAGAAGTACTTTCACTGTCATTCGAAGAAAGACTCTTTTTCTGCTCTGACCAATGCGCCACGGGAGAAAGCTGAAAAGGAGGATCAGCCAGGAACTGCGTGATGGAGTTTTCACGCATGACCGGAATAATTGAATCTTCCAATACTTTCAATATATCTTTTTGAATTTTGGAAGGGAATGGCATGCTTTCTGTTTTTATGAGGATCACAAAAAACAGAAAAGTACTTTCATGTCACATAAAAGTACTTTTCTATGCAATCCGTTTTATTATTCAAAAATCGCTTAACGCAATTTCTTTTCCAGATTTCGAACTTTCGATTGCCGCGAAAACCATTGCCAATGATTTCAAATTATCGCGCGCGCTGCATTCCGGCTGGCGGTCTTCTTTGATGGCGGCGAAAAATTCGTCCAGCATCGCTTGATCCGCCGGCAAAACATCCAGCAACGGAACTTGGCGTTCTTCCGGTTTTTCCACACGATGCAAATGCGAATAAGTGATCGTTCCATCCGAATGCCAATCCAGCGAACCGTTCGGGCCTTCGATGCGCCAATCGCCGTTATAGCTGGTACGTGAACCCACCGCGCAACCGCAGGCCACGTGCGTCGCCACCAGATTTCCGGGGAATTTAAAAATGATAGCATGCGCCGCGTCGCCTTTGTGCCAGCCCCAGGAATGGTTCCAAGTGATGGCGCGCACGCTTTCGGGATCGGCGCCCAAAACATAACGCAACAAATCAAAATGATGCACCATCATGTCATTGATCAGCATGAACGGTTCGGTCACATAATGACTGCCGGGATTATCGGCCCAGTTCATATAAAATTTCACATCAGCCTGTTCCGGCGTGCCGATCAAACCTTCGTCGATGGCTTTGCGCGTGGTGCGCGGCTGGCCGGTGAAACGGTAATTTTGCGTAATCATGTGTTTCACGCCGGCGCATTCACCCGCTTCCACCACATCTTTGGCGATTTGATAATTATCGCTGAGCGGCTTTTCGCCAATCAAATGCAAGCCAGCGTCAAAAGCCTGTTGCGCAACAATATGATGCACGGACGGCGGCGTCACATCTACCACAAAATCCGCGTCCACGGCTTTGATGGCTTCGTCAAAGGAAGCAAAAATTTTATTCGCATCCAAACCCAATTGCTCCACAGCCCGTGCGCGGTTGGCTTCCAACGGTTCCACATACGCAACCGTTTCACAGTCGTTGCGTTTATCGACATTATTGATCCAATAACGTCCTCGATTTCCCAAACCAGTGATAATACATTTCAACATATCAATTCCTTTGGTTCTATTATCACATAAAGATTTAATGTCCGCAAAAGTACTTTTAGTTGTATAATTTTGCCCATGGAATCAATCGAAGTTTTAATCAGCATGGCGGAATGGGGCGCGCAAAATGTGGCGTATAATCTGGATTTTATTCCCGATGACAAGCTGCAATGGCGGCCAGCGCCGGATGCGCAAAGCGCGCTGGAAATCGCGCATGAAATTGCGCGCTCTGTAGATGGCGCGGCCATTCTCTTTCAAACAGGCGAATTGCAGCGGCGAGTCGCCGAACCGCAAAACCGTGAAGAAGCAAAACAGGCAATTTTGGATGCGGTGGAAACTTATGCCGTCGCCTTGCGTTCGCTCACAGAAGAACAATTAAACGGCATCGTGAAATTTCCATTCAGAGAAATGCCGATGGAATTTGCCATGCGCGTTCCTCTCACGGAAATTTTGCATCATCACGGACAAATTGCATATATCCAATTATTGCTCGGCGATACGGAAAGCCATTTCTTTTTTGATAAATGAACTTATGGCAGATCACTACAAATTACAAACGCTAACGGTCTTCATCGCACGGCCATTTGACGATGTGTATGAATATCTGGCAACGCCAGAGAATTTCTCGCAATGGGCGGCGGGCCTTGGCAATGGAGTGCGCTTTGTTGACGGCGCGTGGATTGCCGATACGCCAGGCGGCGCTATTAAAATTCGTTTTTCAGAACGGAATAAATTTGGCATCGTAGATCATTATGTGATTCCCAAACCCGGTGTTGAGATTTACGTTCCGGTGCGCGTAGTCGTCAATGGAACTGGCAGCGAAGTACTTTTTACACTGTTCCAATTACCTGAAATGACGGACGAACAATTTAAAGCGGATGCGGTTTTGGTTCAGCAGGATTTAGATACATTGAAGAAAATTCTCGAATCTATATAAAGTACTTTCATTGAACTCGCACAAAGAACGGCTTTTTATTTTTTACATCGATGTAAGATTTTTTCTTTGCGTCTCTGCGTCTTTGCGCGATAATTTTTATTTCCCCGCATCAAAGTACTTTTGTCGAGCAATGCACTTCCAATTTTGGATTTGGCGGGCCTTGATAAGTTCCCGTCAGCGGAGCCACATCGCGGAAATCGCGGCCGGCGGCGACGAAAACGCATTCGGGCAAAGTGCGCTGATTGTGCGTCGGATCCCACGCTTGCCAAATATCATTTTCCAATACTTCCACCCAGGCATGCATCGCGCCTTCAGTGGGAGAATATCCCGAAACGTATCGCGCGGGAATTTTTAGCGCGCGGCAGAAAGAAATCATCAAATGCGCGAAATCCTGGCAAACACCATTTTGTTGCGCCAACGCCACCGATGCCGGCGTGTCCACAAAAGTATTACCCGGTTCGTATCGCAATAAATCATAAACCGCCGCACATATTTCGGAAACCGGCTGGCCTTCCAGCGCGCGCGCCATCGGCAGCATCACGCCATTGAAATCCGCCAACGCTGACGGCATCAAAAAGGGATTAAGCCGCGCTTCGGATAAACCCGTTTCCAGAGAAACTCCTGCAAAAGTACTTTCATGAACTGTCACCAGTTCCATTTCAAATGTAAATTTGCCCGGGATTTGATGATGCGATAACCCCAAAATCTGGTTTCCAAAATCATCTGTGCGCACACCAAAAGTACTTTCCTTGGGATCACATCGCCAATCCAGCGATTCCACGGTTTGCGCGCCGCGCCGATGCGGTGGAAATGCGCGTAACAAACGGATACTGTTGGCCACTGGCGCACCATAACCCACGACAATCCTTTTTATTGTGCGGCAACGAAATTTCATAGAATTTCAGTTTAGCGGGATATCCACGCCAGCGTAGTGACTCTAAAAGTACTTTCACATTACGGAATTATCTCAAGCAAACTTATGTTCCCGTTAAATTTTGGCGAACAATTTGCAGTAACTTGCCGTCGTGTAGAAAGGAGTATTTTTGGCGAACAAAATGTATTTTAAAAGGAGATACAAATGAAACAACGTAAAACGAGTAAATTAGCCGTCCTATTGGGATTGGCCCTGGCAGGCGGAACAGCAACATTGGTGATGCCAGTTTTAACACCGGCACACGCGCAATATTACGCACCCAATTCCTCAGCTTCCGTAATGTTGAACGGCCAGCCGCTGGCGACATCTATTCCTCCGATAGTTGATAATGGAAACACGTTGGTTCCGATGCGTGACATTTTCCAGGCGCTTGGGGCAACAGTGGTGTGGAATCCCAATGACAGTTCCATCTCGGCACAAAGACAATCCACACACGTCTGGCTGCAAATCGGCAACAAAGCAGCGCGCGTGGACAACCGGCAAGTGTGGCTGGCGCAAGCACCGATTGTGAGTAACGGAAGTACTTTAGTGCCGCTGCGTTTTGTTTCGGAAGCGCTGGGCGCACAAGTATCCTGGAATGGAGGTCAGCGCATCGTTAACATCGATATGCCCGGACTTGATTACCACCCGTATCCCAACAACGGACATAATGCCAATAACGGAAACAACGGCTGGAATCACGGAGATAATCATCAACGGCCCGACCACAGCGCACGCAACTTTATTACCATTCCAGCTGATTCAGTAGTTCCCGTCACTTTGGATTCCAGATTGTCTTCTCAAACCGCCCGCAGAGGCGATGAGTTTTGGGCCACAGTCGTGAGTAATCATGTAGGTGATTCGGAATTTCCTCAAGGAACCAAACTTAAAGGCGTAGTGACCGACGTTACCCGCAGGACGAATAAAGAACCCGGAGCACTCCGTGTGGATTTCCGCAGCGTTGAGCTTCCCAATGGCAGCCAACAGTCAATAGATGGTTCGTTGGTTTCGTTGGATAAAAACGATGTGCGCCAGACAAAAAGCGGACGCATCACGGCGACGCACAAAAAGTCAACGGATGGCGGCGCGGACTCAACCACGGTATTAGTCGGTGCTGGCGCCGGATATGTTTTGGGCCATGTGCTGCTTGGACAAAACAGCGTTCTCTCCGGAGCCTTGGGCGCGCTGGGCGGATATCTCTACGGTAATAACAAAAACGATAAGGACAACCCCAAAGAAGCTGTTGTTCCCGCAGGGACAAAGCTGGGAGTTCGCCTCAATCAAGATGTTCGCTATGAAGATGATTATGGTTATGAAACACACCGCCAGCCTTATCTTCGTTAAGAAATTGCAATAGAAACTAACAAACGTCATCGCAAATATCTGCGATGACGTTTGTTTTGTCTCTCCACGAACTTCTAATTCGGGCAACTTTATACAATCCAATAACGCCGCAATATCAGTGACATAACTCCCTCTCCCCATTTGGGGCGAGGGGAGATGTAGCATAATAATAAAAACAAAAGTACTTTTGCTAATTGCCCATGTTGACGTAATTCACCAAGAGCGCTAACCTTATCCGGTGCCTTTGAGAAGTACTTTTTCTTAACGGCAGACTTTTTCGACGATGCCATTTTCATTCAAACAATTAGTGATGGGCAAGCCAATTGCCACCGAACGGGCGCATCACGAGCGGCTTCCCAAAATCTTTGCTCTCCCTATTTTCGCATCAGACGCTATTTCATCTAACGCCTACGCCACGCAGGAAATTTTATTGGCCCTCACATTGGCGGTGGGATTCGCGGCACAGCCAGGCAGCATCGATAAGCTCCGCGCTGTTTTACCGGTGGCTATTGCGATTGGTGTGTTGCTGGTGATTGTGGCTCTGTCTTATATCCAGACAATCTTCGCCTATCCGGA
>Ga0164242_10001507_pt1 | contig 27650 bp, 32 predicted proteins | sample OricomgcompostMG_FD_108783 | JGI IMG/M metagenome (GOLD analysis project Ga0164242, IMG submission 108783) | Miracle-Growth compost microbial communities from Emeryville, California, USA - Original compost - Miracle growth compost (MG) ...
CGGTCGTCAGCATCGCCGGGTCCTCTCTCACGACAGTTTTTCGTTCATGGTGAGCGAAGTCGAAGCACCGTTCTGTTTCATCATCGAAGGAAAGAACGGCCCTCGACGAGCCCAGGGCGAACGGTTTCCATTTGACTTGGCGCCTTACCCGAATGGCCAACGTGACGATAGCGCCGGCGCGTCGGTGCGCCTACATCACCGCGCATGGCCGAACCGTCGTCCGAACCGATTCCTGCCGCGACGGTCGTCGTCTTTCGTGACCGCGCCGGTAGCGGACCGCCCGATCTGCTGATCGTCGAGCGCGCCGCAACGCTCGTCTTTGCCGGCGGGGCGTTGGTGTTTCCCGGCGGACGGATCGATCCCGGCGATCGTCTGCTCGCCGCGACTCATCGGCTCGAGGATGCAGCCGATCGCATCGCCGCGATCCGCGAGACGATCGAGGAAACGGGCGTGCCGATCGCGCTCGACCCGCTGCCTGCTAGCGAGGCCCTGGCCCGCATCCGGGCTGCACTCCACGCCGGGATGCCGTTCGGCGAGGCGCTGGCGGCGGAAGGACTGGCACTCGACCTCGCCGCGCTCGTTCCCTTCGCACGCTGGCGGCCGGCGCATGTCCACAGTCGGATTTTCGACACTCGTTTCTTCCTCGCCCGCCTACCCGCGGGTGCGCCGCCACCCATTGTCGATGGGACGGAGACGGTCCGCGCCTTCTGGGCCAGCGCGCAGCAAGTGCTCGACGATGCCGATGAAGGCCGGGCGCGGATCATCTTCCCCACGCGCCGCAATCTTGAGCGGCTCGCGCGCTTCGCCAGCTTCGCCGCGGCTGCGGCCGATGCGCGCGCTCACCCGATCCGCACGATCACGCCCTGGACAGAGCATCGCGACGGTCGACCGCATCTCTGCATCGACGCCGACCTCGGCTATCCGATCACCGCCGAGCCCGTGACCGCGGCGCTGCGCGGCTGACGGCCGCTCAGCTCGGCATGGCGGCCGTGTCGACCTTTTCCACCCAGGCCGGGAAGAACGCCGGCTGGCGGGTCGACCAGCCGGAAGCGGTCGCCGCCGCCTCGCTGATCGACTGCAGCAGCTTGCGGCGCAACTCGGGATGAAGATGGGGCAGCGCCGCTGCCGCGCAGAAAGCCGAGGGCAACCACGGCCGCACCTCGGCCCCGATCAGCCGCTCGTAAAGGAAGCGATAGGTCGAGAAGGTGGTCAGCCGTCCCTGCCCCAGATCGAATGCGGTGATCGTGATCAGCGGCATCATGAACGGCTCGACCGCGTCGAGCCCGCTGTCGTCTGGCACCATTGCACGAAGCTCTGGCAGACGGTTGTAGAGCCGCGCCTGCGCCCGGATGCTCGCGGCCTCGACCACATCGCGCGACCACATCGCCATCGCATCCTCGCGGTCGAGCCCGATATCGAGCGAGCGCCGGATGTAGCGCTGAGTCGCCGCGCTGAAACCGGCAAATTCCTTCATCTCGGCGAGAACCATCGCGCCGTTCGCCTGCTTCATCCGAGAGCCCATGACCGTCACCCCGCCCACATTCGTCGGACGACACCCGTCCAACCGTGCCGAACATGCGCCAAGATGGTTAACGCCAGCCTTAACGCTGCGTTCGTCCCGCATTCAGCAGGGAATCACGGAAGCTGCTGCAGGGCAACAAAACATGCGACGAACCGTGCCCGGCGATCGGAAAAGGGCGCCAGGTGCGGCACTTTGGCAACAATGGCGGCGCGAGTCAGCCGCGGCGCTTCGCCTCCGCCTCGGCGTCGTATCCGGACGACGGAGCCGGATCATGCCGATGCGCCGGCTGGACCGAGGCAGGCGGATCGGACGCATCCATCGATTCGTCGAGGCCGGTATCAAGCTTGGCGTCGCGACTCGTGGGGTTGCGCTCTAGGCGCCGCTTGATGCTTTCGTCCTGGCCCGCATCGCCGTGACCGGCCTCGTTTTGCCGCTCGGTATTGCTCATCGTCGATCTCCTGGTCGCCGTTATCAACGAGCGGCCGCCGACGGCGTTCCTGCGATATGGGGCGCAACGAAAAGGCCCGGCGAGTCTCCCCGCCGGGCCTTGGTTCGATCGGTTCCGGCTCGCCTCAGTTGCGGCTGCCGCCCTGAAGGCGGAGGATGAACAGGAACATGTTGATGAAGTTGAGATACAGGTTGAGCGCCGACATGATCACCACGCGGCCCATCAGCGGCGTCCCCGCGACATGGGCATAGAGGCTCTTGGTCCGCTGCGTGTCATAGGCCGTCAGCCCGGCAAACAGCAGCACGCCGACCAGCGAGATCACCAGCGACAGCCCGCTCGAGTGGACGAACAGGTTGATCAGCATCGCCACGAACAGCCCGACCACCCCCATGATCAAAAATGTGCCCATCGCCGACAGGTTGCGCTGCGTGGTGTAGCCATAGAGGCTGAGCCCGGCGAACGCCGCAGCGGTGCCGAAGAACGAGGTGGCAATCGCCGTCGAGCTATAGGCGAGGAAGATCGTCGACAGCGACAATCCCATCACCACCGCAAAGCCCCAGAACATCATCTGTAGCGTGCTGGTCTGCATCCGGCCCTGGCCGAAGCTCATGGCGAAAATGAAGCCCAGCGGCGCGAACATGATGATCCAGGCCAGCGCGCCGCCGCCGAGCAGCACATGCGCCGCCGGCGAATTGACGCCGCCCCAGGCGAACAGCATCGCGACGATGCCGGTCAGCAGCACGCCCGACGCCATATAGTTGTAGACCGACAGCATGTAGGACCGCAGCCCCGCATCGTACGCCTCGCCGCGCGCAGCAGCGGCTGTCGCAAAGGGCGCGGCGTTCTGCCGGGGGTCAGACCAGTTTGCCATTACCGAATAACTCCTTTTCCCGGCATTGGGCCGGATACCGCGAATATCGTCGGTCGGCGGCGGTTTTTCAAGCAAAACCGGTTGCCGGCGCGTGGCGATCGGTTAACCAATCGCCTCATGCACCGGCTGTTCGTCGCGCTACGCCCGCCGCCGGCGATCCGGCACCGGCTCGCCGCCGTGATGGCCGGCCTGCCCGGCGCGCGCTGGCAGGACGATGACCAGCTTCACCTGACGCTGCGTTTCATCGGCGCGGTCGACCGGCCGGTCGCCGAGGATGCCGTCGCTGCGCTGGCGCAAATCCATGGCGTTGCCGCCGAGGTGACTCTGGCGGGCGTCGGCGCATTCGACCGCAAGGGTCGCACCGATGCGATCTGGGCCGGCGTGACGCCGCACGACGCGCTCGCCACGCTCCACCGCAAGGTCGACCGCGCGCTCGTGCGGATCGGGCTCGAGCCGGAGCGGCGCGCCTATCTGCCGCACATCACCCTCGCCCGTCTGTCGCGCAACGCCGCCGCCGAGCCGCAGGTCGCGCGCTTCCTCGCCGATCACGCCGGCCTGACGAGCGAACTGTTCACGCTCGACCATCTCATCCTGTTCGAAAGCCACCTCGGCCACGAAGCCGCTCGTTACGAGCCGATCGCACGCTGGCCGCTCGCGAGGTCCTAGCCGGGCGCGAACACGCCGCAGGCGATCCGCGCGCCGCTGTTGCCGGCGGGATCGGTCATCATGTCGTCGCGGCCGGCGTGGACGACGATCGCCGCGCCGTCGGTGTCGAGCAGCCCGGCCATTGTCGCGCCGGGCACGTTGACCGCCAATGTCGCCCGCCCGTCGGTGCCGACATCGAGATTGGGCAGGTCGCCCCTATGGGGCCCGGCCGGATTGAGCGTGCCGTGCCACGTGCCGAACGGATTCCAATGGCCGCCGGCGCTGGCGAAATCAGGCGGGTCGCAGCGGCCGACGGTGTGGATATGCGCGCCATGCGGTCCGGGCGGCAGGCCATGCACCTCCAGCGTCACGCGCAAGGCGCCCTGAACATCCTGAGCGGTGGCACGGCCCACCGCCGCACCGCGAGCATCATGCAAAACCGCAATGGCCATCGGGCCGGGTTGCGGCAGCGGCCGGCCCATCCGGCGATCACCGTGATTGCAGCCCGCCTGCATCACCAGCAGCATCGCGCCGCCCAGCCATTCCTTGCGCATCGCAACGCCTCCCGTCGGAAGCGTCAGGCTAGCGTGGCGCCGCCGAGAGCGCCAGCCCGCGATCAGGCCGCGGCCATCTCGCGGGCCAGCGCCTCGATCACCGCCCTGTTGAAGGCGAGGATATCGTCGGGCTTGCGGCTCGTGATGAACTGGCCGTCGACCACCACCGCCTCGTCGACGACATCGGCACCAGCGTTGCGAAGATCGGTACGCACCGAGGGCCAACTCGTCATCCGCTTGCCGTCGACGACATCGGCCTCGATCAGCAGCCACGGCCCGTGACAGATCGCCGCGACCGGCTTGCCGGCATCGACCAATTGCCGGACGATCTCCACTGCCTGGGGCTGCATCCGCAACTTGTCCGGATTGGCGACGCCGCCGGGCAGCAGCAGCATGTCGTATTGGCCTGGTTCGACCGCGTCGAGCGTCATATCGGGGGTGATCGTCTCCCCTTTTTCGTCGTGCTGCATCCCCTGGATCGGATCGGTCCCGATCGAGGCGAGCGTCACCGCCGCACCGGCATCGAGCAAGGCCTTACGCGGCTCGAACAGCTCGGATTGCTCGAAGCCATCGGTCGCCAGGATCAGCACATTCTTGTCGGCAGCGTCTGCCATCGAGTCCTCCGTTCACTTGCACCAATTGCCGTGCCAACGGCCCTTGCGGATCGGCGTTCCGGAACGAAGCGACGGACCGCGCATTGGAGCGGACGTTGCGCGGAAGGAAGGAACCGAGTGCCGAAGATCGTCTATTGCGATGACAACGAGCCCGGCATCACGCGCAAGAAGGTCCGCCACGGCTGGGGCTATTGGGACGCAAAGGGCAAGCGCATCGCCGACCGCGACGAGATCGACCGGCTGAACGGCATCGGGCTGCCGCCAGCCTATACCGACGCCTGGTTCTCGTCCGATCCCAACGGCCATATCCAGGCAGTCGGCTGGGACGAGAAGGGCCGCAAGCAATATCGCTATCACCCCGATTTCCGCGAGGCGCGCGAGGCAGAGAAATATGATTTATGCGCCGAGTTCGGCCGCCGCCTACCCAAGCTGCGCAAGCGTGTGGAGAAGGATCTGCGTCACCGAAAGATGGACAAGGATCGCGCCGTCGCCGCGGTGGTGCGGCTGCTCGACCTCGGCTTCGTGCGCGTCGGCAATGAATGTTACGTCAAAACGAACAAGAGCTTCGGCGCGACCACGCTCAGGAAGCGCCACGCCGATGTCGACGGCCGCGTGCTGAAGCTCCAATACAAGGCCAAGTCGGGCAAGATGCGGACGCTGGCGGTCGCCGACGGTTCGCTGATCCGTTTCGTCAGGAACTGCCAGGATTTGCCGGGCCAGCACCTGTTCAGCTGGCTCGACGATTCGGGCGAAAGCCACCCGGTTTCCTCGACCGACGTCAACGATTATATCCACGACGCGATGGGCGAAGCGTTCACCGCAAAGGATTTCCGCACCTGGGGCGCCAGCGTGCTGGCATTTGAGGCGCTCGCCACCGCCAAGCGCGATATCAGCCTCAAGACGATGCTCCAGCCGGTCACGACCGCGCTGGGCAACACGCCGGCGATCGCACGCAAATCCTATGTCCATCCCCAACTGATCGAGCTGGTCAAGGAGGGCCAGGCGGTGTTCCGCGCCGGCCTTTCGCTGCCACGGACCATGAAATATCTGTCACGTCCCGAACGCGGCTTGCTGGTCTTGCTGGAAAGCGATGCCGCGCCGTCCCGCCAGGTCGCCTGAAGAGAGAATGATGATCGTCACCAACACAGCCGCCCCGGCGACGCCGCACACCGCGATTCATCACGCGGTCAACTTCCAGGTCCAGTTGCACAATTTTCTGTTCGCGGTGGGTGACTGGCTGCAGACCAACTGGCTGCAAATCATCATCGCCGCCGCGATCGGCGTTGCGATTGCCGCGATCCTCTACGGCTTGCGCGGCCTGGGTGTGCGGATTTGCCGTCCCGGTTTGGCGCATACCGACTGGCGAACGATCATTGGGCGCACGATCGAGAAGACCAGCGGCTTCTTCATCGTGATGGTCGCGATCCGGCTGGTCGACGGCTATGCCGATACGCCGCCGGCGGTCGACAAGGTGGTCGATTTCCTCTTCACCATCGCGGCGGTTTTCCAGGGGGCCGTCTGGGCGCGCGAACTGATCCTCGGCGCGATCGAGCACCGCACCTCCTCCGAAGGTTATCAGGGCGAATCCGTTCTCAACGCGATGGGGCTGATCCGCCTGCTGATCAGCGTCGTCGTGTTCGCGGTCGCGCTGGTCGTGCTGCTCGACAATCTCGGCGTCAACGTCACCGGGCTGGTTGCCGGCCTCGGCGTCGGCGGCATCGCCATCGGCCTCGCCGCGCAGGGCATCTTCGCCGACCTGTTCGCCGCGCTGGCGATCATCTTCGACCACCCCTTCTCGCGCGGCGACCAGATCACCTATGGCGACAGCTCGGGCACGGTCGAGGCGATTGGGCTCAAGTCGACGCGCATTCGCGCCTATACAGGCGAGCAGCGGGTGATCGCCAACAAGAACCTGCTCGACAAGGAAATCCTCAACGTCACGCGGCGCGACCACATCCGCATGTCGTTCACGATCAGCATCGCCCGCGAGACCGCGCCCGACACGCTGGCGCGCCTGCCGGCGATCCTCAAGGAACTGGTCGAGGCCGAGGGCGGCAAGCCGGCGCGCGCCGGGTTCGATGCGTTCGGCGCGAGTTCGTTCGATTTCGCCCTGCAGGTCGACGTGCCGGGCGGCGACTGGAACATCGCCCATCCGCTGAGAGACCGGCTGCTGGTGTCGATCGTCAAGCGCTTCGCGGCCGAGGGAATTGCCATGGCCTACCCCACCCAGACGACTTTCACCGCCTCACCGGGCGGCACGTTGATCATGCCCTATCCCGAGGTACAGCCGGTCAAACACGCCGATGCCGACGCCGGCGGAAAGGCGACTCCTAAGAATTAAGGTCGGGCGCCGGAATCAGCACCACGATTTTGTAATCGGGCCGGTCGGCCGGACTGAAGGTGTGCTGGTCGAACGTCAGCAGGCCGTCCTCGGGGTGATTGAAGGTCCGGCGTCCGCCCTGGCGGCCGATCACCGTCTGCGCCTTCCAGGCGCGGGCGAACAGGATGTCGTCACGCTTGAGCTGCTCGACCAATGCTCGCGTGCGGGGATCGTCGAAGGTCCGCCCGTAATCGGCGCGAAATTCCGCCAGCAACCGCGTCGCGCGATCCTCCCAATCGGGCACCAACGCTCGCGCCGCGTGATCGAGGAACATATAGCGCAGCAGGTTCTTGCGACCCTCACCGCGCAGCCATTCGCCGAACAGTCGCGCCGCCGATGCATTCCACCAGCACATATCCCACGAGCCATCGAGCCCATAGGCGGGATGCGGCACGGCCTCGACCAAGGCGCGCACCGAGGCCGGCGCGCCGGGCGCCGGCTCCGCCGCCGGCACACGCGGATCGCGGCGGTCGGCGAGCTCGAACAGATAGGCGCGCTCGGGCGCGGTCAAATCGAGCGCATCGGCCAGCCGCGACAGCGCCTCGGGCGAGGCGTTGACGTCCCTCCCCTGCTCGATCCAGGCGCACCAGGTTGCTCCGATGCCGGCGCGTGCCGCCAGCTCCTCGCGCCGCAGCCCCGGCGTGCGCCGACGGCCAGCCGGGTTGTCCGGCGGCATCCGCTCGCGATGTGTGCGCACGAAGGCGCCGAGCATTCGACGCTGCTCCTCGGTTCTCATGGACATAATTATACCAGGATAAAACGATCTATTGTACCAGTTTAACTATATGGCATGACGATGGCGAGGAGGACAGCATGACCCAATCACAGGAAACCATCGTCGAGCAGCAGTTCGGCCCGCAAGCCGACGCCTATGTCCGCAGCCCCGTCCATGCCGCCGGCGAGGACCTCGACGCGCTGGAGGCGATCGTCCGCCGTCATGCGCCGGCCCATGCGCTCGACCTCGGCGCGGGCGGCGGCCACGTCGCCTATCGCCTGGCACCCCATGCCGGCGCGGTGACGGCAAGCGATCTCTCCACCGAGATGATGGCGGCGGTGGCGGCGACCGCGCGGGAAAAGAGGCTGGCCAACATCCGCACTCAAGCTGCGCCGGCCGAGCAACTGCCGTTCACCGATGCCATGTTCGACTTTCTCGCCTGCCGCTTCTCGATCCACCATTGGCGCGACATGGAGGCTGGCTTGCGCGAGGCGCGCCGGGTGCTGCGCGCCGGCTGTCCCGCTGTGTTCATCGACGTCGTCTCGCCCGGCGCACCGGCACTCGACACCCACTTGCAAGCGGTCGAACTGCTGCGCGATCCCTCGCACGTCCGCGACTATTCGGCGGCGGAATGGTACGCAGCGCTGGGCCGCGCAGGCTTCGCCGTTCGCGCCATCCGAAATTTCCGCCTGCGGATGGACTATCCGAGTTGGGTCGAGCGTATGCGCACATCGCCTGCACACCGCGAGGCGATCCGATCGCTACAAGATGCCGCGTCGGCCACGGTATCGACGCATTTCGCGATCGAGCCGGATGGCTCCTTCACGCTCGACACCGCATTGTTCGAGGCTGTCGCGGTATAATCAAGGAGGCTGCCGGGGCACCTCCGGCGCAGCAGTCAACGCATTTTCGAACTTTGGGTTCGGTGCGGCGCGACAATTAGCCATGCTGTTCCTTGAGGCGAGTATAGCGTCGCCAAGATAATTCATGTTCTCGGTCGGGATAGGCTTGCTCCAAAAGGGTGACCCGCTCTATGGGGTGAGCCGCCTTGCGACGAATGGCCGAGAGGAAAGCCGTGCCGACAATTCCCGCCCAGGAGATGGCTCGCCGCATCGGCGATGAGACCGTATCCGATTGGGTCGAAATCACGCAGGCGATGATCGACACCTTCGCCGACGCCACCGGTGATCACCAGTTCATCCACGTCGATCCTGAGCGCGCCCGGCAAACGCCGCTGGGCGGCACGATCGCGCATGGTTTCCTGACGCTGTCGCTGATGCCGCTGCTGTCGTCGAAAGTGCCCGACCGCCCCGAGATCGAGGGCGCGAGGATGGGCATCAACTATGGTGGCAACAAGGTTCGCTTTCTCACACCCGTCCATTCGGGCAAGCGCGTGCGCGGCCGCTTCAAGCTGCTGTCATTTGACGAAAAGAGACCCGGCCAATGGCAGCAGACGATCGAGTTCACCGTCGAAATCGAGGACAACGACAAGCCGGCCTTGATTGCCGAATGGATCAGCCAGATCTTCGTTTAACCGCGTCATCCCGGCGAAAGCCGGGATCTCTTTTCACAGGCCGTGCGATTACGGCTTGAGACCCCGGCTTTCGCTGGGGTGACGATCTAGAGAGGAAGAAAAAACATGCGTTCCGCCGTCATCGTCTCCACCGCCCGAACCCCGATCGGCCGTGCCTATCGCGGCGCGTTCAACGCACTGCCGTCGCAGACGCTCGCCGCGAAGTCGATCGAAGCGGCTGTTCAGCGCGCCGGGATCGATGGCGCCGAGGTCGACGACGTGGTGTTCGGCGCCGCGTTGCAGCAGGGGTACCAATCGACCAACATCGCACGACAGGCGCTCCTGCGCGCGGGCCTGCCGGTGACCGTCGCTGGCATGTCGGTCGACCGCCAGTGCGCCTCGGGCCTGATGGCGATCGCCACCGCCGCCAAGGAGATCATCGACGATCGCATGGATATCACCATCGGCGGCGGCGTTGAATCGATCAGCCTGGTCCAGACGCCACAGATGCGAGTCGCGGCCGATCCCGAGCTGCTGGCGATGCACGACGACATCTATATGCCGATGCTCCAGACCGCCGAGGTCGTCGCGGAACGATACGGCATCAGCCGCGAGCGACAAGATGAATATTCGCTCCAGTCGCAACAGCGCACCGCCGCCGCACAGGCAGCAGGCAAGTTCGACGACGAGATCATTCCCGTCACCGCGACGATGAACGTGACCAACAAGGAGACCAAGGAGGTCACCCAGAAAGAAGTCACGCTGACCAAGGACGAGGGCAACCGCCCCGATACCAGCGCCGAGGGTCTCGCCGCGCTCCAGCCAGTGCTCGGCCCCGACAAGACGATCACCGCGGGCAACGCCAGCCAGCTCTCCGACGGTTCGGCGGCGAGCGTGCTGATGGAGGAGAAGGTCGCCGAAAAACGCGGGCTTCAGCCGCTCGGCCGCTATATCGGCATGGCGGTCGCCGGTACCAAGCCCGACGAGATGGGCATCGGCCCGGTGTTCGCGATTCCCAAGCTGCTCGACCGCTTCGGCCTCAAGATGGACGATATCGGCTTGTGGGAGCTGAACGAGGCATTCGCCGTTCAGGTGATCTATTGCCGCGACAGACTCGGCATTCCCAACGAGCTCCTGAACGTCGATGGCGGCGCGATCTCGATCGGCCATCCCTACGGCATGTCGGGCGCGCGGATGACCGGCCATGCCCTGATCGAAGGCAAGCGCCGCGGCGCCAAATATGTCGTCGTCACGATGTGCATCGGCGGTGGCCAGGGCGCGGCAGGACTATTCGAAGTTCTGTAGGCGTCAAGCCAGGCGGGGCGAGCCAACCGCTCGCTCCGCCATGGCACAGGCGCAAGAAAATTTCGAATGGCTTTCGTTCCACGATATGTTAGCGCTCCAGCGGCACTGCCGAGGACAGGCGGGTCGCAAGAAGGGGGAGCTGGTGGGACCGGAGGAAGTGGGGCTCGTGGCCGATGTCGGTCGCGTATCGGTGCGGTTCGGCTTGACCGGCGGTCGGCTGGGACTGACACCGCGCGAGATCCACACGTATCACACTGCCGACCATCCGACCTTCACCTCCGCGCTTAGTGCTTATCTGAAGCAGGTCGGCTGCGAGAACGAGGTGTTGCCGAGCACGCTGGCGATTGCCGGCGCAGTGCGCGGCGAGGTCATCAACATGACCGGCAGTCGCTGGTACATCTCGCTGTCGGGCGTCGAGGCTGTGCTGCGCGCCCGGCCGCGCGCGCTCAACGAATGTGCTGCCAACGCGCTGGCGCTGACGCAATTGTCGCCGAGTGCGCTGCTGCCGCTGCCCGGTCCCGCGGCCAAGGCGGTAAGGCCCGGCGGCAATTTCCTGGTGATCGGGCCCGGCACCGGCCTGGGCGTGGCGGGGCTCGTCACTTACGGCGATCGGCTGACACCGGTGCAAAGCGAGGGCGGCCACATGGCCTTCGCCGCTGCCACGCCTGAGGAGGCCAAGGTCATCGCCCATCTCGTGCAGCGCGCCCGCGCGCCCAGCAATGAGGCGCTGCTCAGCGCCGCCGGTCTCGTCTCGATTTACGAAGCGCTGTCCGGCGGGCCGGCGCCCGAGCCGGAGGCGATCACCCGCAACGCCGCGCGCGATCCCCATGCCGCCGCGACGCTGACGACCTTCGTCGGCGCGCTCGGCGCGATGATCGGCGATCTGGTGCTGGCGTTCGGTGCGTGGGACGGCGTCTATCTGACCGGCGCAATCGCCCGCGCACTCCACCATAAGCTGGCCGATCCCTTGCTCCGCCGCCGCATGACCGCCAAGAGCGCCTTTTCCCGCCAACTGGGCGAGGTTCCCATCGCGGTGGTCAACCGCAACGATCTCGAGCTGCTTGGCGCCGCCGCGGCTTTCGCACAGAGCTGATCGCGCCGCTTGACCGCAATCGCGGCTCGGGTGATGCCCGCCGCATGGTCGGACCATCGCTCGCACATCGCATCCGGGTCGAAGCTCACGCTGTCTGGTTGGCGGCGCGCGATCCGCGCACCCCTTGGGTGGCGCGGCTGGTCGGGCTGCTGGTCGCCGCCTATGCGCTGTCGCCGATCGACCTCGTACCCGATTTCGTGCCGGTGCTCGGACTGGTCGACGACGCGATCCTGATCCCCGCAGGCGTCTGGCTGTTCGAGCGCCTGATGCCGCCCGGCCAAATGGCCAAGCACCGCGCTGCCGCCGAGGCTGCCTCGCACCGGCCGACGAGCTGGTGGGGCATAGCGATCGTCGTTGCGCTATGGTTGCTGGCGATCGTCCTGGCGTGGAGCTTCGTGCGCTGGGCATGGGATTGACGACGGCACCGCGTTTATCCCGAGCGAAGTCGAGGCATTTCCCGCTCGTCCGAAGGCGTGACTCGACTTCGCTCGACCCGAGTGGATCGGGCGCGCTCGGCTGGTATAAATTCGATCCGCTATTTAGACGCGCTTACCGTCGAACCGCGTGATCCAATCCTCCAGCACCGGCGCGGTCCTGGTCCGCCATTTCGAGCCGTTGAAGATGCCGTAATGGCCCGATCCCTTGGCCATGTAATAATGCTTCATCGTCTCGGGCAGGCTGGGCGTCAGCTCCAGAGCCGCCTTGGTCTGGCCCAGGCCCGAAATATCGTCGCGCTCACCCTCTATGGCGAGAATGGCAATGTCGGTGATCGCGGCGAGGTCGACCGGCTTGCCGCGGTGCGTCATCTCGCCTTTGGGCAGAGTGTGACGCTGAAAGACCTGCTCCACCGTCTGCAGATAGAATTCCGCGGTCATGTCACAGACGGACAGATATTCGTCGTAGAATTCCTTGGTCGTCTCGGCCCCCTCGTCATCGCCCCGGACGAGATGTTTGAACATCTCCCAATGCGACATCAGGTGACTGCCGAGGTTCATCGACATGAAGCCGGCAAGCTGCAGGAACCCCGGATAAACATCTCGCCCCGCGCCGGGATAGGTCATCGGCACGGTGGCGATCGCATTCTGCTCGAACCAGGCGTGAGGGCGCTCGGTCGCCGCGAGGTTGACCGCGGTCGGCGCCTTGCGCGTGTCGATCGGCCCGCCCATCATCGTCAGCGTCCTGGGCCGACACGGATTGCGGTCGGCGCTCATCACCGCCGCCGCGGCAAGGCACGGCACCGACGGCTGGCATACTGCCAGCATGTGCGCGCCAGGCCCGATCGTCTCCAGAAATTCGATGACGTAATCGATATAGTCATCGAGGTCGAAACGGCCGTCGGCGAGCGGCACCAGCTTCGCGTCGCGCCAGTCGGTGATATGGACGTCGGCGAATGGCAGCATCCGCTCCACTGTGCCGCGCAGCAGCGTGGCGTAATGGCCCGACATCGGCGCAACGATCAACAGCTTCGGCCCGCCCTCGATGCCTTCGCGAACGAAGCGCTTGAGCTGGCCAAACGGTTTGCGCAGGACGATCTCCTCGTGGACGGGAAACGCTTTGCCGCCGATCTCGGTGTGATGCAGCTCAAATGACGGCTTGCCGCGTGGCGCGGCGGCATGGGCGAACACTTCGAGCGCGGAGGCCAGCACCGGCCCGCCGCCGAAATAGGCGAACGGATTGGCCGGATTGTTGAGCAGCCCCGCCCCGAAATCGGCGATCGCACTGGCGCTGGCCAACCACGACCGCTGCATTTCATAGGCATCGTAGAGCATACTCGACCTTCTAAAGCGTGCCCGGTTTCGGCAAGGTGAACGCTTAGGCGTGCCGACCTTCGCTGGCAACGCCCGTGCGATAAATCCGCTCAGGCGAAGCTTGCCGATCCCTGCTGTTTCAGCCGCGCGGCGTGCCAGGCGATATGGTCGGTCATGAAGGTCGAGACGAAATAATAGGTGTGATCGTAGCCCGGCTGCAGTCGGAGCGTCAGGCCGATTCCCGCCGCATCACAGGCCTTCGCCAATAGATCAGGTCTCAACTGTTCTGTCAGGAACTGATCGGCATCTCCTTGATCGATCATAATTTCGTCGACATGGGCACCGTCCTCGATCAAGGCGCAGGCGTCATAGCGGCGCCACGCCGCGCGATCGGCACCGAGATAGCCGCCGAGTGCCTTCTCGCCCCATGGCACTCGGCTCGGCGCGACGATCGGCGAGAAGGCCGAAACCGAGCGGAAGCGGCCGGGATTCCGAAGCGCGATCGTCAGAGCGCCGTGGCCGCCCATCGAATGCCCGGCTATCGCCTGACGCGCCATGTCAGCGGGAAAGGCGGCGGCGACCAGCGCCGGCAGTTCCTCCTCGATATAGATCCGCATCCGGAAATGCGTCGCCCAGGGCGCTTCGGTCGCATCGAGGTAGAAGCCGGCGCCTTGGCCGAAGTCATAGGCCGGATCATCGGGAACGCCCTCGCCGCGCGGGCTGGTGTCGGGCGCTACAAAGATGATGCCGTGCTCGGCACAGGCGGCGCGATACTCGCCTTTCTCGGTGACGTTGGCATGGGTGCAGGTAAGCCCCGACAGATACCACAGCACGGGCAGCCGCTCGCCCGGCGCCTGGTCGGGCACGAACACCGCGAACGTCATCGCGGTGCCCGTCGCGGCGGAAGCGTGGCGATAGACGCCCTGCACCCCACCGAACGCCTTGTTTTCGGAAAGCGTCTTGATCGCCGTCACCGGAAAACCACCGTCTTGCCGCCGTTGAGAAACACCCGCCGCTCGCCGATCGCGTTGACCGCGCGGGCCAGCACCTGCGCCTCGATATCGCGGCCGATCGCGATCAGATCGTCGACCGTCGCGCGGTGATCGACGCGCTCGACCGCCTGCTCGATGATCGGGCCTTCGTCGAGATCGCCGGTGACGAAATGCGCGGTCGCGCCGATCAGCTTCACGCCGCGCTCATGGGCGCGGTGATAGGGCCTAGCGCCCTTGAAACCGGGCAGGAAGCTGTGGTGGATGTTGACGCAGCGCCCGTCGAGCCGCACGGCGAAGCGCGACGACAGCACCTGCATATAGCGTGCGAGGATCAGCAGTTCGGCGCCGGCCTGATCGAGCAGCCGTCCGATCGCCGCCTCCTGCACGTCACGGTTGTCGTCGGTGACCGGCAGATGATGGAATGGCACGCCGTGCCAGTCGGCAAGCCCGCGCAGCGTCTCATGATTGGAAACGACCGCGGCGATCTCGACCGAGAGGCTGCCCGTCTGTCGCCTGAACAGCAGGTCGTTGAGGCAATGCGCCCCTTTCGATACCGCGACGATGGCGCGCGGCTTGACGTCGGAGTCGACCAGCGCCCAGCTCAAGCCGAAGCGCACGGCGATTTCGGCGAATGCTTCGCGCAGCTGCCGCGTGTCGCCCGGGAATCGCACCCCGCCGGCCTGGAACACGACGCGCATGAAGAAGCGGCCGGTATCGAGGTCGGCATATTGCTGGCTGTCGACGATGAAGCCGTCGCGCTCGGCAAGGAAGCCGCTTACCGCAGCGACGATGCCGACGCGGTCCTCGCAGGCGAGCGTCAGAATCCAGCGCGGCGTCGCCATCATCCCGCCATACGGTGCGAGGCGCACAATTTGTTGCCGACGGGATCGCGCAGATAAGCGAGGTAGAGGACGCGCCGTTCGGCGGCATGGCGGATGCCGGGCGGCTCCTCGCAGGTCGTGCCGCCATGGGCGAGCCCGGCGGCGTGCCAGGCCTCGACCACCTCGGGCGAGGCGGCAGCGAAGCCGATCGTGCCGCCGTTGGCATGGCAGGCCGCCTCGCCGTCGACCGGCCGTGTCACCAGCAGACGCCCGCCGTCGTGCATGTAGACCACGCGACCCTTGGCGTCGACAACGCCGGGCGCCACGCCCAGCGTGCCGAGCACGGCATCATAAAACGCCCTGGACGCCTCCAGATCATTGGCGCCGACCACGACATGACTGAACATCGTTCCCTGGCTCCTCAATAGATCACGACGCTGCGGATGCTCTCGCCCGCGTGCATCAGGTCGAAGCCCTTGTTGATCTCGTCGAGGCTGAGCCGGTGGGTGATCATCGGATCGATCGCGATCTTGCCATCCATGTACCAGTCGACGATCCTGGGCACGTCGGTACGGCCGCGTGCGCCGCCGAAGGCGGTGCCTTTCCATACCCGTCCGGTGACGAGCTGGAACGGGCGCGTCGCGATCTCCTTCCCCGCCTCGGCGACGCCGATGATGATCGACTCGCCCCAGCCGCGATGACAGCATTCGAGCGCGGTGCGCATCACCTCGGTATTGCCGGTCGCATCGAAGCTGTAGTCCGCGCCGCCATCGGTCAACTCGAGGATCTTGGCGATCGTTTCGTCGCGCGAAAGCCCCTTCGAGTTGAGGAAATGCGTCATCCCGAACTTGCGACCCCATTCCTCGCGGTCCGGATTGATGTCGACGCCGATGATGCGGTCGGCCCCGGCGAGCTTCGCTCCCTGGATGACGTTGAGCCCGATCCCGCCCAGGCCGAACACCACCACGTTCGCGCCCGGCTCCACCCTGGCGGTGTTGACCACCGCGCCCACGCCGGTCGTCACCCCGCAACCGATGTAGCAGCTCGTATCGAACGGCGCGTCCTCGCGGATTTTCGCCACCGCGATCTCGGGCAGCACGGTGAAGTTGGAGAAGGTCGAGCAGCCCATGTAATGGTAGATTGTCTGCCCCTTGTAGCTGAACCGGCTGGTGCCGTCGGGCATCACCCCCTTGCCCTGGGTGCTTCGGATCGCGGTGCACAGATTGGTTTTTTGCGACAGGCAAGACTTACATTGCCGGCATTCGGGGGTGTAGAGCGGGATGACGTGATCGCCCGGCTTCACGCTTGTCACGCCGGCGCCGACTTCACGGACGATCCCGGCGCCCTCGTGCCCGAGAATCGAGGGGAACAGCCCCTCGCTGTCCAGCCCGTCGAGCGTATAGGCATCGGTATGGCAGATGCCCGTCGCCATGATCTCGACCAGCACCTCGCCTGCCTTCGGCCCCTCCAGATCGAGTTCGACGACCTCCAGCGGTCGCTTCGCCTTGAACGCGACGGCGGCACGGGTTTTCATCCTCAGGCTCCTCCTCGGCTTCGGTCCCCCACATGAGGCGAACGCCTCACCGATGCAACCGCGTCGGCGGGACGTGACAAATGCGCGAAGGCGGCGCACAAGCACGAGGCGCTTGGCCGCGCGATGATTCGCCGCGGCCTGCGACCTGAAAGGAAAGGATAAACATGGCCGATGCACCCAAGACTGGCGGTATTCACGCCCCCGTTCAGCCTTCGCCCGAGCTCGCCGCAATCGTCGGCAACGACAAGCTGCCGCGCAGCCAGGTGATCAGCAAGGTGTGGGACCACATCAAGAAGAACAACCTGCAGAACCCCGAGAACAAGCGCGAGATCGTCGCCGACGACAAGCTGAAGAAGGTGTTCGGCAAGGACCGCGTCTCGATGTTCGAGATGAACAAGCACATCTCGAAGCACGTCAAGGCGTGATGGTTTCGGGGCGTCGGCGGCAAGCGCCGGCGCCCCCTTCTTTCGGCGCTGAGTAGCGCCTTTCCTGACGGCCGATCCGCTCGCCAGGTCGGTCCGTGATCCGCACCGCAACCGGCGATCGGCGGATTGCCAATTCCTTTAGACCGGCTCATAATCCCGCCAACGCAAGACTTTGCGTGGGGGGACATCATGGCAACGATCTTTGATCGCAGGGCGCGGGCAGCCTTGCTTGGCGTCATTGCGCTGCTTTCGATCGGCGCGCGCGAGCCGCGCGTCGGCCAGCCGGCGCCTGCGTTTCAATTGACCTTGGTCGATGGCTCCAAGGTTTCGCTCGACCAGCTCAAGGGCGACGTCGTCGTGCTCAACTTCTGGGCGACATGGTGTGGGCCGTGCCGCCAGGAGCTGCCGCTGCTCGACACCTATTACACCCTCCAGCAAAAGGCCGGGCTCAAGGTGTTTGCGGTGACGACCGAGGATTCGCTGCCGCTTTACCAGCTCAAGAAGCTGTTCGCGGTGATGCACATCCCGGCAGTGCGCCATCTCAAGGGGCCCTATGACACGCTCGGTGCGGTACCGACCAATTTCGTGATCGATCGCAACGGTATCGTCCGATATGCCAAGGCTGACGCCTTCACGCTCGACGAGCTCAATACGATCCTCGTACCGCTGCTGCGCGAACCTGCGCCGGCAACCGCCGCCACGGCGGCGCCTTGAATCAACCGTCACCCCAGCGAAAGCTGGGGTCTCGTGCCGCAAGCGTTCCGTTTAACCGCCAAAGATCCCGGCGTTCGCTGGGATGACGTGTATGGCTATGCCGCGAGCGCGGCGACCCCCGGGAGCGGCTTGCCCTCCATCCATTCGAGGAACGCGCCGCCGGCGGTCGAGACGAAGGTGAAGTCGCCTGCCACCCCCGCCTGGTTGAGCGCCGCCACGGTATCGCCGCCGCCGGCGACCGAGATCAGCGAGCCCTCATGAGTCAGCGCCGCCGCGGTGCGCGCCAGCGCGACGGTGGCGGTGTCGAACGGCGGTGTCTCGAACGCGCCGAGCGGGCCGTTCCACACCAGCGTTCGGCAGGTCTTGAGCACATCGGCGAGCGCCTCGGTCGCGGCCGGGCCGATATCGAGGATCATCTCGTCGGCGGCGACCTCGTGGACGTTGACGGTGCGCGTCGGCGGGTTTGGCCTGAACTCCTTCGCCACCACCACGTCGTAGGGCAGATGCACCGTGCAGCCGGCAGCATCGGCGGCATCGAGGATCGCCTCGGCGGTGCCCTTGAGATCGTGCTCGGCAAGCGACTTGCCGACATCGATCCCGCGCGCGGCGAGGAAGGTGTTGGCCATGCCGCCGCCGATGATGAGGTGATCGACCTTATCAACGAGGTGTCTGAGCACGTCGAGCTTGGTCGACACTTTGGCGCCGCCGACCACCGCTGCGACCGGGTGCTCGGGATTGCCCAGCGCCTTGTCGAGCGCGTCGAGCTCGGCCTCCATCGCGCGGCCGGCGAAGGCAGGAAGCTTGTGCGCGATGCCCTCGGTCGAAGCGTGCGCGCGGTGCGCTGCGGAGAAAGCATCGTTGACGTAGAGATCGCCGAGCACGGCAAGTCGATCAACGACTTGACCGTCATTCTTCTCCTCGCCTGCGAAGAAGCGCGTATTCTCCAGCACGGCAATGTCACCCGGCTGCAACGTCTCGACGGCATCCTCGGCATCGTCCCAGTCGATGAAGCGCACCGGCCGCCCCAGCACCTGACTGTACGGTCGCGTGATCAGCGCCAGTGACATGTCGGGATTGCGCTGCCCCTTCGGCCGGCCGAAATGCGCCAGAATCAGGACGATGGCACCCTTATCTGCGAGCTCGATGACGGTCGGAACAGTGGCGCGCAGCCGCGTGTCGTCGGCTACCTCGCCATCGGCCATCGGCACATTGAGGTCCTCGCGGACCAGCACCCGCTTGCCCAAAACATCACCGATATCATCCAGCGTCTTGAATGTCTTGCCGGTCATTACTCGATTCCTATCACATCACCGACGGCGATCTCACCGCCTTCGATCACCCTGGCCAGGGCGCCGCCGCGCCAATCGGGCGTCAGCGCTGCCTTCAGGCCCGGCTCGATTTCCTCCATCCGGCTGCACGGATCACATTCGCCGGTGATTTCGAGCAGCACCGGCCCGATCCGCAGGCGCGCGCCGGGCCGCTGCGGCAGATCGGCGTCGACCAGCAGGTTCGCGCGCCGTGCCGACCAGTGGTGGTCGGTGCCGAGCAACACCATCGCCGCGGCCCAATCGCCACGCTCGATCAGCGTCACCTGCCGCCGCGCCTTGCCGCCGGGCTTGACCGCACCGCGAAAGTCGCCGTCCAGTCCGGCCGCCACAGTCACGCGCACTCGGTCCAGCACCTCCATCGGCGCGCGAGGGTGGGCATGACGGGCGATGCCGGCGAGATTGCCCATCTAGTCCGTCACCCCGGCGAAGGCCGGGGTCTCTCCGTTTGCGAGAGATGCCAGCCTTCGCTGCCATGACGGACTGACCATCAGATCAGCTTCGCCATCGCGTGCGCGGTGTCGACCATGCGGTTCGAGAAACCCCATTCGTTGTCGTACCATGACAGCACGCGGACCAGCTTGCCGTCGATCACCGCCGTCTCCAGGCTATCGATCGTCGAGGAAACCGGCGTGTGCATCAGGTCGACCGAAACCAAAGGCTCGTCGGTATAGGCGAGCACGCCGACCAGCGGGCCGCTCTCGCTCGCAGCCTTGAGGATCGCATTGATCTCGTCGCGCGTGGTGTCGCGCTTCGGCGTGAAGGTGAGGTCGATCAGGCTGACGTCAGGGGTCGGCACGCGGATCGCCGAGCCGTCGAGCTTGCCCTTCAATTCGGGCAGCACCTCGCCCACCGCACGCGCGGCGCCGGTGGTCGTGGGGATCATCGACATCGCCGCGGCACGCGCGCGGCGCAGGTCCTTGTGGATCTGGTCGAGGATCTTCTGATCGTTGGTATAGCTGTGCACCGTCGTCATCAGCCCGCGCTCGATGCCGACCGTGTCGTTGAGCACCTTGGCGACCGGCGCCAGGCAGTTGGTCGTGCACGAGGCGTTGGAGACGATCGTGTACTCGGGCTTCAGCTTGTCATGGTTGACGCCGTAGACGACGGTCAAATCGACGTTCTTGCCCGGCGCCGAGATCAGCACCTTCCTGGCACCGGCGTCGATGTGCTTCTGGCAGGAGTCGCGGTCGGTGAAGAAGCCGGTGCATTCCAGCACCAGCTCGACGCCCAGTTCCTTGTGCGGCAGCTTGGCGGGGTCCTTCTCGGCGGTGACGCGGATGTGCTTGCCGTCGATGACGAGGTCGTCGCCCTCGGCCTTCACCGTGCCGGGATATTTGCCGTGGACCGAATCGCGCTCGAACAGCCAGGCGTTGTGCCGGGCGTCACCGAGATCGTTGATCGCCACCAGCTCCAGATTGCCTTCGCCCTGCTCGAGCAACGCGCGGGCGACGAGCCGCCCGATCCGTCCGAAGCCGTTGATCGCAACCTTCACACCCATCGAAGAACCTCCATCAGACTTCATTCGGCAAAATCGCCGTCGGCCGGGAACGGCCGACCGGTGCCGCAAGGATGACGCGGCTGCCCGTGACTCGATGATGTGCGCGGTCTTTGCGGTGACCTGCGGCGCACGTCAACCGCGCCTTACGTAATGAATGTTGCTGCAACGCCAAGCCATGCTATCCCGTTTTCATGGCAGAAGGTGATCGAAGCGAACTCGACCGCGTCGAATGGGCGCTGACCCGCATCGAGCGCGCCGTCCAGCAGAACAAGCTCGCCAGCGACGCGCTGGCCCGTCGGCACGCCGCCTTGAAGGCACGGATGGCCGAGGCGCTGACCGCGCTCGACGAGGTGATCGCGCGCGAAGGAGCCGCCTGATGGCCGAGGTGACGCTGACGATCGGCGGCCGCGAGCACATTGTCGCCTGCCACGACGGCGAGGAAGCACAGGTCGAGCGGCTCGGGTGGATGCTCGACGAGCGCTGGGCCGACGCCGACCGCGCCGCCGGCGGCCTCAGCGTCGAGCGCGCATTGCTGTTCGTCGCGCTGATGCTGGCTGATGATCTCGACGAGGCGCGGCGCAATCCGCCGAAGGGCGAGGCACCGACGCTGCCGCCCGGTCTTGCCGACCGGCTCGAACGCATCGCCAAGGCTCTTGAGGAAAGCGCCCCAGCGTCCTAGATTTGCCGGCGGTGGGTACTGCCCGATACGAGCTGAGCAATTATCCCTGAGGCTATTCATCATCCATGGGAGCTGTCCCTGCCCGGGCCCTGGCCCGACGTACACGGCGCCCACCTGACGTTCTGGGCGTCAGTGGATATTCAGGCAAACGGTCATGGCGGTCCCACCACAAGCCGGACCTGACAAGCGGGCGCTGCGGCGCTGGGCGCGGCAGGCACGCGACGCCTTCGTCGCCACCGGGCCGGTGCCGATCGCGCCGCCGGAGGCGTTTCTGGGTCTGCTGGTGCCGGGGCAGGTTGTCGCCAGCTATCATCCAACCGGCAGCGAGGCCGATCCCTCCTTGCTCGCACGAGTTGCGCTCGATGGCGGGTGCACCCTAGCGCTGCCGCATGTCACGAGCCGAGACGGCGCGATGCGCTTCCTCGCCTGGCATCCACATCATTCCTTGCACGACGGGCCATTCGGGCTCAGTCAGCCGCACCATGAGCGCGAGGAAGTGACACCCGACATCATCCTGACGCCGCTGCTCGGCTTCGATCACCTGCTCCACCGGCTCGGCCAGGGCGCCGGCCATTACGACCGCGCCTTCGCCGCCCTGCCTGGAGCCAGGCGAATCGGCGTGGCGTGGTCGGTCCAGCATATCGCTCCCTTGCCCACCGATCCGTGGGACGTGCCGCTCCACGCCGTGATCACTGAGCAAGGCTGGATGGAAAGGCCGCTGCCATGACGCCGAGCTGGCGCAAGCCCGCAGGAATGCTGCTGATCCTGGCGATCATCCTGGTCTGGGCCGTGCTGGTGACAAGCCTGTCGGACATGACGGCGAGGTGGCCGTGGCCGGCGCAGCTCGTGTTCTACGTCGTCACCGGAATCGTTTGGATCGCACCGCTCAAGCCGCTGCTGCGCTGGATGGAGACCGGGCGGTTTCGCTGACATTTGTGGAAACCGCGCCATGGCGCGAGTGACGGGGCTCGAACCCGCGACCTCCGGCGTGACAGGCCGGCGCTCTAACCAACTGAGCTACACCCGCTTGAGCGTGAGGCGGCGCAACTAGGCGAGCCTCGCCGGACTGTCAACCGATCATGCGAAGTCGTCGGCATTGGGCCCGGCATCGCCGCGTTCCTCGCGGACCAGGGTGCCGTGCTCGAACAGAAATCCGGCGATATCGGGCTTGCCCGCGGCGCCGATCACCGTCTGGATGATGATGAGCAGCGGCACCGCAAGCAGCGCACCGGGCGTGCCCCACACCCAGCCCCAGAAGCTCAGCGAGACGAGAATCAGCAGCGGGTTGATGGTCAGGCGGTGGCCGACGATGAACGGCGTCACCGCGTTCGCCTCCAACAGATGGCAGCCGATCATGATCGCCGGCGGGATCATCGCAGTCCAGATATCGGTGAACACCATCAGTCCGCCCAGCGCCATCAGCAGCGCGGCGATGATCGGCCCGAGGTAGGGGATGTAGTTGAGCAGCGCGACGATGCCGCCCCACATCAGCGGATAGGGCATCCCGACCAGCCACAACCCGCCGGCGACGACGAGCCCGAGCAACAGGTTGATGATGGTGATCGTGCCGAGATAGGCCGAGGTGTCGTCGACGACGTCCTGGATCACCCGTGCGGTCGCCATCGCGCCGCCGAAGCTCGACCGGCTGGTGATCATCCGCTGCCGGAGCCGAGTCCAGCCCGACAGGAAGAAGAACACCACCAGGATGCCGAAGAACACCTGGATGATCACCGCCGGCGCCGAGGTGGCGGTCAGCTCGAGCAGCGAGTTGGGCGGGGCCTGCGCGATCGTCTGCGCCGGGTGCACGCTACCGCTGGCGAGGTGCTCCAGTGTGCGGTTCACGTATCGCTGCAGGTTCGAATAGAGATCGAGCAGCGGGGCGATATTGGCCTGGATGCGCTCGATCCGCTCGGGCAGCATCCGGAAGAACTCGGTCGCCGGGACGACGATCGCGGCGAGCGCGATGTTGGCGGCGAGCAGGAACAGCACGACGCAGACCAGCGCGGCGAGCGGCGACGGCACATGATGCCGCTCCTGCCATTCGAGCACCGGCACCAGCGCGATGGCGATGACCAGTGCCGCGGTGACCGGCAGGAAAAACGTTGCCCCCGCCTGCAAGGCGAATGGCGTGCCGAGCGCAACCCCGACACCGATCATCAGCGTCAACGCGGCGAGCAGGCGGTCGCGGCGCAGCTCGACGCGCGCGGCGGCGGCTTCGTCCTCGATCGCCGGCCGCGCCAGTCCGAACGCCCCGGCGCGCGGCCGGGCGGCGAGCGGCCGCGATTCGCCGCCCTCCGTCGTTACCGGCTCACCTGATCCCCTGTCCGCCACGCCTACCACCCCTACAGGTACTCCGCCCCTAATCTAGCCGCATTCCGTCGGCTTGTAATCCCGGCTAGCATGGCGCGATGAGCGACCGCATTCTGGTGATCGACGAAGGCACCACCTCGACCCGCGCGATGCTGTTCGGCCTCGACGGCGCCTGCCACGGCAGCGAAGCGCGCGCGCTGACCCAGCACTACCCCCGCCCCGGCTGGGTCGAGCATGATGCAGAGGAGATTTGGCAACACTCGCTGGCCTGCGCCCAAGCGATGGTCGAACGCGCCGGTGGCGCCGAGCGCATCGCCGCGATCGGCATCACCAATCAGCGCGAGACGGTTGTTTTCTGGGACAGGACGACCGGCGAACCGCTCGCCCCGGCGATCGTTTGGCAGGACCGCCGCACCGCCGCCGATTGCCGCCGGATGCGCGAGCGCGGGCTGGAGCCGGCGTTGCAGCACAAGACGGGGCTGCTGCTCGATCCCTATTTCTCGGCGAGCAAGATCGCCTGGGCAATGGCCAACTGGCCCGAGGTGCACGCCGCCGGCGAGCGCCTCGCCATCGGCACGATCGATTCGTGGCTGATCTGGAAGCTGACCGGCGGCCGCCACGTCACCGATGCGACCAACGCCAGCCGCACCGCGCTGATGGCGCTGGGCAGCGGCGCGTGGGACGACGGGCTGGTCGAGCTGTTCGATGTGCCGCGCACCGCCCTGCCCGAAATCGTCGATTGCGCGGGCTCGCTCGGCGAGACGCGGCTGTTCGGCGCGCCGATCCCGATCGCGGGTGTCGCCGGAGACCAGCAGGCCGCAGCGATCGGCCAATGCTGCCTGAAGCCCGGCGACACCAAGGCTACCTTCGGCACCGGCGCGTTCGTGCTGACCCACGCCGGCGCCACGCCGCCGACATCGAGCAACCGCCTGCTGTCGACCGTCGCCTGGCAGCTCGGCGGGCGGCGCGCCTATGCGCTGGAAGGATCGGTGTTCGTCGCCGGCAGCTTGATCCAGTGGCTGCGCGACACGCTCGGCCTGATCGGTGCCGCTCCCGAGACGGAAATGCTGGCGCGCGGCGTCGAGGACAACGGCGGCGTGTTCCTCGTCCCCGCCCTCGCCGGCCTCGGCGCGCCATGGTGGGCGCCCGAGGCGCGCGGCAGCATTACCGGCTTGTCCTTCGCCACCGGCCGCGCGCATATCGTCCGCGCCGCGCTGGAGGCGATGGCGCATCAGGCGCACGACCTCAAGACCGCCTTCGCCGCCGACGGCGCCGATTGGGACGTGCTGCGGATCGACGGCGGCATGGTCGCCAACAACTGGATGGCGCAGGACATGGCCGACATGCTCGACCTCACCGTCGAGCGCCCCACATTCGCGGAGACGACTGCGCTCGGCGCAGCGATGCTGGCTGGCCTCGGCAGCGGCCTGTTTGCCGATCTCGACGCGGCATCGGCAATGCGCGGCACGGTTGAGACATTCGAACCGTCGCTCGCTGCCGAAACCCGCCAAGCGCGGCTCGACGGCTGGGCCAAAGCGATGGCCAGCGTGATCGGCCACACCTGATCCGCGCGTGCCTTAGTTCGATAGAACGCCTTTGACGCCCTCCTTTGAAGCCTCTAATTGTCGCCACCGCAGGGCGCTTCGTCGCCGAGAAGGATAGTCGATATGGATGATGCGCTTCCGACCGTGGACGCTCCGCGCTCACGGCTTGCCTGGGTTTTTACCGGCGATGATGGGCTGCGTGCGGGCTGGAGCATCGTGCTGTTCTTCCTGCTCGCCGTGATAACTGTGATGGTTCTGTCGGGCGCGCTATATTTGCTCGCCCCGTCGGTCATCCGGATGCTGCACAAGACCAAGATGGCGATGCCCGGTCCACTTGCCGTGAACGAGGTGCTGATGCTGCTCGGCGTTGCCGTTCCGGCGTTCATCATGACCTTTATCGAACGACGCCGGTTCGTGCGTTATAATGTCGGCGGCAGCAATCGAGCTGCGGCGTTCGTCAAGGGCCTTGTCTCCGGGCTGGTGATGCTGTCGATCCTGGTCGGGATCATCGCCGCGACCGGCTCGATCACGTTTCACGGCGTGGCGATTGGTGATGGCGCAATTCCCACGTTCGGCGTCGAGTGGCTGGTCGTTTTCCTGCTGGTCGGTCTGTTCGAAGAATTCGGGTTCCGCGGCTATCTGCAATTCACGCTCGCGCGCGGCATCGCCGGCGTCGCGCGCTGGCGGGGAACACCGCCCCCACGCGCTGCGTCGATCGCCTTCTGGGTCGCGGTTGTGCTGCTGTCGGTAATCCTGTTCGCCTATGTTCACACCATGAACGGGGGCGAAACGCCAATGGGGATTACCGCGGTTAGCCTGGCAGGGTTCGCCTTCGCCTTCTCGCTGTGGTGGACCGGCTCGCTATGGTGGGCAATCGGCTTTCATTGCGCGTGGGACTGGGCGCAGAGCTATCTCTTCGGCGTGGCCGATTCAGGGCTGGTCTCGCAGGGCCGGCTGCTGATCACCACGCCGGCGGGCAACCCGCTGATTTCGGGCGGCACGACCGGGCCGGAGGGTAGTCTGCTGGTGATCCCGGTGATGCTCGCGAGCATGGTGCTGGTATGGAAGACGATGCCGCGCGGGATTCCGCCGGTGCTCGACGGCGAGGCTTGATCCCGGCCCGCCGGGCTGCGACGATGCCGGCATCGGTTCAGGAGAGACTCCCATGATGATCAGGACGTTGCTGCTCGGCGCAACCGCGCTCGCCTGCGGTGCTGCCGCGGCATCGGCGGCGCAGAAGCCGACGCGCGCCAACCCGCTTGAGAGCGTCAGCACGCTGCCGTTCCACGCACCGCCGTTCGACAGGATCAAGGACAGCGACTACCAGCCCGCCATCGAAAAGGGCATGGCGATCCAGCTCAAGGAGATGCAGGCGATCGCCGACAATCCAGCCGCGCCGACCTTCGACAATACGATCGCGGCAATGGAGAAATCGGGCCGAATGCTCGAACGCGCGCAACTGGCGTTCGAGGGCGTGGTACAGGCAAATACCGATCCGGCACTCGATGCGGTGCAGACCGCAATCGCGCCCAAGCTCGCGCAGCATAACGACGCAATCTACCTCAACCCCAAGCTGTTCGAGCGAGTCAAAGCGCTGCACGACAAGCAGGCTTCTCTCACCTTGACGCCCGAACAGACGCAGGTGCTCAACCTCTATTACCAGCAGTTCGTCCATGCCGGGGCCGAGCTGTCCGATGGTGACAAGGCCAAATTGAGGACGCTCAACACCGATATCTCGACGCTGGAGACCGCGTTCCAGCAGAAGCTGCTCGCCGCCGCCAAGGCCGGTGCGCTAGTGGTCGACGACAAGGCCAAGCTCGCCGGCCTGAGCGATGCCGAGATCGCCGCGGCGGCCGAGGCGGCCAAGGGCCGGCAGATGCCCGGCAAATGGGTGCTGCCGCTGCAGAACACGACGCAGCAGCCCGCCCTCGCCTCGCTGAGCGACCGCGCCACCCGTGAGGCGCTGTTCGAGCAGAGCTGGACTCGCGCCGAGAAGGGCGACGCCAACGACACCCGCGCAACGATAGAGGAACTCGCCGACCTGCGCGCCAAGAAGGCCAATCTGCTCGGCTATCCCAATTACGCGGCCTATGTCCTCTATGACCAGATGGCCAAGACGCCTGACACGGCGATCAAGTTCATGCAGGCGCTGGTCCCCGCCACCACCGCTGAGGAGAAGCGCGAGGCCGCCGAAATCCAGGCGACGATCGCGAAAGACGGCGGCAATTTCCAGCTCAAGCCATGGGACTGGAATTACTATGCCGAGCAGGTCCGCAAGGCGAAGTACGACCTCGATCAGGACGAGGTGAAGCCCTATTTCGAGCTACATGCCGTGCTGGAGGACGGCGTGTTCTATGCCGCGCACCAGCTCTACGGCATCACCTTCAAGAAGCGCAC
>Ga0164242_10001508_pt1 | contig 27648 bp, 21 predicted proteins | sample OricomgcompostMG_FD_108783 | JGI IMG/M metagenome (GOLD analysis project Ga0164242, IMG submission 108783) | Miracle-Growth compost microbial communities from Emeryville, California, USA - Original compost - Miracle growth compost (MG) ...
AAACTTGGTATTGAAGAGGGAATTAAAATAGTAAACATTAAAGAAGGGCTTTTCCAACAATTAGGTATGCAGGAAGGGTTCATCATCACAAAAATAAACGGCGTAAAAGCTACAAACCCCGAAGAGATTTCAAATATTCTTGCAAATACAAGAGGCCGAATGGTCATTGAGGGGGTAAATGAAAGTGGCACGAAAGGCTATTATTCTTACTACTATTAAGCATTACGGGGCAGTATATATAAAAAGGGGAAGTAAAAAAAATTTACTTCCCCTTTTTATATATCCATCTTGGGGAAAGGACTATATATTTTTAAGTTTTAGCTTTTTTATAAGATCATCCATCCTTGCTCTAAATTTTCTGTCTGTATCCATTAAATCATTTACAGAAGTAAGTGCATGAATAACGGTGCTATGATCCCGGTTACCAAAATGAAGCCCAATAGATTTTAAAGACAAGTTGGTATTGTTTTTTGCAAAATACATAGCGACCTGTCTTGCCACTACAATTTCCCTTTTTCTGGTTTTGTCTTTCATTGCCTCAACAGTAGTATTAAAATGTTCGGCAACAAATTTTTGTATAAAATCTATTCCAACTTCACAGGAAATATCCTGTACTATATTTTTAAGTGTCTGCTTGGCAAGCTCCAAATCTATTGCTTTCTGATTCAAAGAGGCTTGTGCTATAAGCGATACTAAAACACCTTCTAATTCCCGAATATTGGTATCTATGCTATAAGCAACATATTCACAAACATCACTTGGGATTTGTATACCCTCATTTTCAAGTTTTTTATGAATAATCGCCATTCTGGTCTCAAAATCGGGCAACTGAATATCGGCGGTAAGCCCCCATTTAAACCTTGAAAGCAAGCGCTCTTGCATTCCTTTCAAATCTTTGGGCGCTCTGTCACTTGCCATTATTATTTGCTTCCCCGTTTGGTGAAGGTGATTAAAAACCTGAAAAAAGATTTCCTGCGTTTTCTCTTTCCCTTCAAAGAACTGTACATCATCCAAAATCAAAACATCTATATTGGCATACATGCTGTTAAATTCTTGAATGTTATTATTCTTTAAAGCTTCTATAAGCTGATTGGAAAACCTGTCTGAAGTTATAAACAAAACGCTTTTATCGGGATGTATTTTTGCAATCTGGTTCCCTATGGCCTGTATTAAATGCGATTTTCCAAAGCCCCACCCCCCGTAGACAATTAAGGGGTTAAATGCGGTAATCCCCGGTTTATTGGAAACAGCAATACTTGCTGAACGAGCTAGCCGGTTACAGTCACCTTCAATGAAATTATCAAAAGTATATTGAGGGTTAAGTTGAGAATTAAAACTTCCCCGATCTATTCCTTTGGGGTTATACGATCTTTTTTCTGAAACAGGATTTTTTATATTGCTTATTGAAGAAGTAGCATAATTAATCTGAAAAGGCTTTGGGGATGAATATTCCGGCTCTACCATAATCGAATATTCCAAACGCCCTTGTGCACCCAATTCACTGCTAATCGCTTTCTTTAAAACGTAGATATAGTGTTCTTCAAGCCATTCATAAAAAAACTTACTAGGGACTTGTATCGTCAGCACATCACCATTAAGCATGACAGGAACTATAGGTTCAAACCATGTCTTATATGCCTGCTCTCCGATATGGGGTTTAATTATCTGGAGACAGTTTTGCCATACTGTTTTACAGTCTCTTACTATAAACATAATAAAGTAGTTAATTCAAAAAAGAGCCTCTCCTAATTATAGAAGGATAACAAATTTGTTAAAAAAATAAATATGAAAAAAATCAAGAAAAAGCTTGCCCTTTTGCACCCTCCCTAAAAATCAAAAGAAAGTAATTATTCATTAAAAAAAAACTTATTTTAATACAATAAATACTTCAAAAAATTCAATATTATTTTTTATCGACACTATTTTTAATTTACGCTCATGTGATATATTTTTTCTATTTTGTTAATAATTTGTGGAAATAGTAGCTTCTTTTACAAAACAGACTAATCGCAGTATCTTTACTATTACTAAACGAATCAGCATATATGTTTAATAAAATTACTTTCACTGAATTTGAGGGTGTTTCAGAGAAAAAATGGCAGGATTTAATAGAAAAAGAGGTTTCCCGTCCTTTTAAAAGCCTTATCAAATCAGTATTTGAGAAAATCCAGATAAAACCATTTTATACCTTCAATGAGCAAAACTCTCTTTATTTATCCCGTATGTACCTTTTTAATAAAAAAGATAAAACATATAATTGGAAGGTGAGCGTATGTATAAACGAAAAAATATATAATGAAGAGAATATAAAAAGGGACACACCAAACACCATAGATTCTTTTACCTATATATTCCTCAAAAACCAACAAGAGGGCACTACTGTCAGCACAAAATTACCTCAGGCAGCACTCTCAATACCTATTCATTACATTAATCCGGCTATGCAATGGGCAGTAAGCAATTATTCCTCAAAAAACAGCTATTCCTTTTATCCGGAAATAGTAGAAGAAAACTTTGTTGCCTTTAGCATTTTTCAACACTTGGGGTTTATTTGTAAAAACGACACTCCTTTACAAAATGCAGCACGTGCTATAACGACTGCAATAAACTTTCTAAGATCGCCGCATGCTTCCAATTGTAAAACACTTCGATTTGTTTTTGAAGCTCCTGAAAAAGACTTTTTTGGTTCTATCGCCTTACTCAGAGCATTCAAGCTTCTTGTAAATAAAATACTGAAGGAACTAAATTTAAGCAACCCTCCCTCTTTTCAAATTCACTACCTTACCAAAGGTTTATTCCCCTTTTTTAAAGAAAAAGAAGCTTCACTCGTCGGAAATACAGTAAATGCAATAGCTGCCGCATGTGGTAATGCCGATGAAATAACCATTGTCCCCTACGACAGTTCCCCCACAGCAGGAAGATTAACAGAAAACATACATTACCTACTAAAAGAAGAAGCTTTTTTTAAAGATAAACAAGATGCTTTTGCAGGCTCTTACCTCATTGAAAAATTAACAGAAAAAATTATAAAAGAAATACTTTTAGAAATAAAAGATCAAATACCGAAAATTACTTTTTCCCTGGAGGAACTCTTTTCATTGGATGAGAAAGAAAAAGCCACACCATTTTCCTTTCAAGAATCTATTGCAGGGGAAGCCCCTTTTTTACGAGGGCCGTATGCAAGTATGTATCTAGGTAAACCATGGACAATAAGGCAATATGCCGGATTTTCTACAGCCGAAGAATCGAATCGATTTTATAAAAAGAACCTGGCAGCCGGACAAAAGGGCTTATCCATTGCTTTTGACTTACCTACACACCGAGGTTTCGATTCAAACAATCCAAAGGTTTCGGGAGATGTAGGGAAAGCAGGAGTTGCCATAGATACCGTAGAAGACATGAAACTGCTTTTTGAAGGTATCCCCCTTGATAAAATGTCGGTATCTATGACTATGAATGGTGCGGTAATTCCTATAATGGCCTTTTACATAGTAACCGCAGAGGAACAAGGTGTTCGGCTGGAAAACCTGCAGGGAACCATGCAAAATGACATCCTAAAGGAGTTTATGGTAAGGAATACATATATTTATCCACCGGAGGCATCTATGCGTATTGTTTCCGATATTTTCAAATATACTTCTGCTCAAATGCCCCAATTTAACTCTATAAGTATAAGCGGTTATCACATGCACGAGGCAGGCGCACCCGCAGCAATAGAACTTGCCTATACGCTTGCAGATGGGCTTGAATATATAAAAACAGGCATTAAAGCAGGACTGGATATTGACGATTTTGCTCCAAGGCTTTCCTTTTTTTGGGGCATAGGAATGAATTTTTTTGATGAAATTGCGAAACTAAGAGCGGGAAGATTGTTGTGGGCAAAGCTCGTAAAGCAGTTTTCGCCAAAAAATCCGAAATCGCTCATGCTTCGTACCCATTGCCAAACTTCGGGATATAGCTTAACGAGGCAGGCCCCATTCAACAACATTGCACGAACAACTATTGAAGCACTGGCAGCAATACTCGGACATACACAATCCTTGCACACCAATTCCCTAGATGAAGCTATTGCACTGCCAACAGAATATTCTGCGCAAATCGCCCGGGAAACACAGCTCTTTTTACAAAAAGAGACAGACATTACTTCATTCATCGATCCGATAGGAGGTTCTTTTATAGTAGAAAAACGAACAAACGAACTGGTAAATCAAGCTTGGACATTCATCGAAGAAATAACAAAAGAAGGCGGAATGGTAAAAGCCATCGAAGCAGGGATTCCAACAAGGAAAATCCAGGAAGCTGCAACAAGCAAGCAAGCAAATATTGATACCGGAAAAGATGTAATTGTGGGACTCAATAAATATATAACAAAGCAAACGGAAGAAATAGACATCTTGGAAATTGATAATGAATTTGTAAAAAAGAACCAGATCGAAAGAATTACAAAGAACAATACGGAACGAAACAATACGGAAACCAAAGAAGCACTTGCCCAAATTGAGAAGGCTGCCAAAGAAGGATCCGGGAATTTATTGGAACTAGCTGTAATTGCGGCTCGAAAGAGGGCAACATTGGGAGAAATTTCCGATGCTATGGAAAGTGCTTTTGGAAGATATAAAGCAAAAAACACTATATCCGGAGGAATATATCAAATGCAAATGAAAAATAATCAGACTTTTGAAAAAGTATTTTCACTGGTAAAGGAATTTGAAAAAAAAGAGGGACGAAGGCCAAGAATAATAGTAACCAAAATGGGGCAAGACGGGCATGACCGGGGTGCAAAAGTTATTGCTTCTGCCTTTGCCGATATGGGCTTCGATGTAGATATAGCTCCTTTATTCCTAAGTCCCCATGAAGTAGCAATGCAGGCTACAGAGAATGATGTACATTTTATCGGAGTTTCCAGCCTAGCCGGAGGTCATAAAACACTAATAACGGATCTATTAAAAGAATTAAAAACGCTTAAAAGGGAAGATATTCTTGTAATAGCAGGCGGTATTATTCCGGTAAAAGACGAAGTTTTTTTAAAACAACAAGGTGTTATTGCTGTATTTGGTCCGGGAACAATAATCACAGAGGCGGCAGAAGAAATTCTTCAATACTGGCTAACAATCAATCAAGAATCCTGATGGATAAAATAAGGAGTATTATCTATGTTAAAAAGGGTAGAATAAAAAAGGTTTGGCTTTAAAAGCCAAACCCTGCTATTTTTAAGATACACGCTTTAAGTAAAGAACGGTTCAAATTCCCTTTTCAGGCTTGTTCGGATAATTTAAAAAGTTATTTAACCAAGTTCAATGTCCCAAACACACCTGCATCAATCCAACCCTTGTTCTTATCCTCTCCTTCGATATTTATAGAACCTATAAAATTTTCTCTTTTATGTGTCCCATCGTTGTCGTTGTATGAAACAGCAAATCCGAGTGTTTTACCTTCGTAAAGCTTTACGGGTACATTTTGCTTCGCTTCATCATAAGTATCATCAAAAACTTTCATAGCTACTTCCCAAGTATATACATTCCCCTTCTTGGTTCTTTTCGCTTTTAGATGCTCTTTGAAGTTTCTTGGCTTTTGATCCGGTCCCATATCTATAACATCATAATCGAGAGTAATGTGGTAGGCAAAAGCATTATAGTTATATTGATGATTACCTTTTGAGTGATCTTCATCAATAAAAAGCTCTAAGCAATCATCTTCCCACCAATTTATAAATGGATCGGGTTGTTGATCGGAGAGGCTGTCATCATAAATTTCGACTAGGAAGTAAAGTTGATTTGAATCCCACAGCATTTTATATCGACCTTGGAAATCTGCTTTTGAAGGTACATCTCCTATCCACACATATTTTACTTCTTTCCAATCTGCTTTGTTCCAATCCTTTTCATTCCCTTTTCCATCAATGGTAATTATATCGTTGGCCTTATGGGCTGTATAATTTCCATCTGAATTGCCTACTCCACTTAATATAGGTTGAGCTATGCTTAGCATAGGAAAAGCAACCAAAACAAGAGAACAAAATTGTTTCAAATAGTTCATACTTAGGAATCTTTTGATAATTTATCCATTAATGCTGAAGTAATACCTGTGCTGGAAAATCCACCATCATGAAATAAGTTTTGCATGGTTACTTTTTTAGTAAGATCCGAAAACAGCGAAATTACATAAGCTGCACAATCATCGGCATCGGCATTTCCTAATGGTGCCATTTTCTCTGCAAAATCCATAAATACATTAAATCCACTTATCCCCTTACCTGCAGTCGTGCTGGTCGGAGATTGAGAAATTGTATTTACCCTAACTTTTTTACTTTGACCGAAACGATAACCGTATGTCCTTGCGATAGATTCAAGTGTAGCTTTAGCATCGGCCATATCGGTATAATCGGGGAATACTCTTTGTGCAGCAATATAGCTAAGCGCTACAATAGAACCCCATTCATTCATGGCATCCTTCTTTTCAGCCGTCTGCATTATTTTATGAAATGAAAGGGCTGAAATATCTAATGTCTTTAAATACCAATCGTAATTCAAATCACCATATTCTCTTCCTTTACGCACATTTGGACTCATTCCAATAGAATGAAGAATAAAATCTATTTTTCCACCCAATGCTTCTGTAGATTTATCGAAAAGGCTTTCCAAATCTTCAATAGAAGTAGCATCTGCAGGTATGACCACAGAGCCACATTCTTCGGCCAATTTGTTAATAACGCCCATTCTCATAGCTATTGGAGCATTTGTCAAGGTAAAAGAGGCACCTTCTTCCTTCGCTTTCAAAGCAACTTTCCAGGCAATTGAATTTTCATCCAAAGCTCCAAAGATTATTCCTTTTTTTCCTTTTAATAGATTGTAAGACATATGTTTTTTAAATTAAAATCATTCAATGCAAACCCCAAAGATAGTTTTTTTTAGTTTCTGCAAAAAAAATCTTTTTCCCTAACCCTGAAAAATAAAAAAGCATTTGGTCAAGGTATAGTGTTACAAGATTGCTTATTTCGATTTATTCAAGGCATTCTCAACTTCAGCAATAATATCATCAATATGCTCAAGCCCTACGGAAATGCGAATAAGTCCGGGTAATATGCCTACGGCATTTCGCTCTTCATCGGACAATTTAGAATGCGTAGTTGAAGCAGGGTGCGTTATTATCGTCCGAGTATCACCCAAATTTGAAGTATGCGAAGCCATTTCAAGGGAATTTAAAAATTTTCTTCCCCGCTCCAAGCCCCCTTTTACCACAAAAGTAACAATTCCGCCTCCTGCTTTCATTTGCTTTTTTGCTAATTCATACTGGGGGTGACTGGGTAAATAGGGATATTTTACAAATTCTACTTCCGGGCTTTTTTCAAGATATTGCGCCAAAGCTAAAGCATTGGAACAATGCCTGTCCATCCTTACGACAAGGGTTTCCAGGCTTTTTGAAAAAATCCATGCATTAAAAGGAGCCAAAGCAGGTCCTGTATGCCTGCTAAAAGTCCTTATTTCCTTAATAAGTTTTGCACTTCCAAGAACAATTCCGCCAATAGCCCTACCCTGCCCATCAATAAATTTCGTGGCAGAATGTGTAATGAGGTCAGCACCAAATTTTGCCGGTTGTTGTAAATAAGGCGTAGCAAAGCAGTTATCTACATTAAAAAGTACGTTATGCTTCTTGCACAGTTTCCCAAGCCACTCCAGATCAATAATATCTAAGGCCGGGTTCGATGGACTTTCGACCATAACCATACGCGTATTCTCCTTAAATAAGGACTCCCAGGTTTCCGGTTTGTCTATAGGTGCAAAAGAATAAGTAATTCCCCATTTCGGAAGTATTTGGGTTACTATATGTATAGAAGACCCAAATACGGATTTGCAGACAATAATATGATCGCCGGACTTTAAAAAGGCAGCCATGCTTGTAAAAACGGCAGACATTCCCGAGGCGGATGCAAATCCATCTTCTGTTCCTTCGAGGGCGCACATTTTATCAATAAACTCAGACGTATTTGGATTAGAAAACCGGGTATATATATTTCCTGAAATTTCATCCGCAAACATTGCCCGGGCTTGTTCAGCATCTTCAAAAGCAAAGCTGCTGGTCATATAAAGGGGCACAGAGTGCTCTCTGTTTCCGGATCTTTGAGTTTGAATCCTGATCGCCTCAGTTTCAAAATGTTTATTTTTTGCCATCTTATTTTCCGCTCCTTATTTTATTCAACATCAATTTTATAGGTAATTTTAGCGGTCTTCTCAAGTGTTTTTGCAGCTGAACAATACTTTTCAAGTGATAAACCAACCGCTCTCTGCGCTTTGCCCAGATCAATACCGCTTTTGAAAATAAAGGTTAAATGAATCGCTTTAAAAAGAGAGGGGACAACAGCTTCTTCTCGCTGCGCATCAATCTTTATTTTTAGCCCTTCTACTTTTATTTTTTGCTTTTCAAGAATACTAACGACGTCAATACCACTACAACCCCCTACACCCATTATTAAAAGTTCCATTGGCCTGGGTCCTTTATTTTGCCCTCCAATGGCAGGAGAAGCGTCTATGCTAATAGTATTTTTTTGCTCATTTTCAGCAAAAAAATGAAAAGAAGAACCTTGCTGATTTAATTCAATTATCATCGTTAGAAGGCTATTTTAAAATTGATCTATTTTACAAAAAATACGTTTTTTTTAGCTATTTATCTATCTAATAAAATTGACGGAATTATATTTTGCAAATACTTTATTTGTAAAATTATTATTATATTTGTGAATAATGAAAAAAATAAAAAATATATTTTCCTGCTGTTTTACCTGCTGTCATATCCAAAATTGAAGGCGAAAGGGCTATATATTTTCAAAAAAATAACTACTAAAAATAAATATATAAGCCTTTCAAATATTGAAAGGCTTTTTTGTTAAAAAGAAATAAACTGTTTAAGTGCCAATGAGCGAGCAAATAAAAGACACTCTTAAACTATCCGAAAAAATTTCACCGGAAGCCAAAGAAGAAATTTTAGGACTAGATGCCAAAATAAAAGAATTCCGATCGGGGAAAATGGATGCCGATAAATTTAAAGCCCACCGGTTATCGAGGGGTATATATGGGCAAAGACAAGAAGGGGTACAAATGGTTCGGATAAAACTTCCCTTTGGAAGGGTTTTACCACATCAAATTCATCGAATTGCAGACATCTCAGACGAGTTTGCAGCACACAATTTGCACCTTACTACCCGCCAAGATATTCAGATACATTTTGTAAAGTTGGAAAACACTCCAAAAGTATGGTCGCTTCTTGCAGAGGTAGGTGTTACAACCCGTGAAGCTTGTGGAAATACAGTAAGAAACATAACAGCTTCTTCCAAAGCAGGGATAGACCCAAACGAACCTTTCGATGTAACCCCCTATGCCTACAATCATTTTAAGTATTTTCTTAGGAATCCGATTTGTCAGGAAATGGGACGAAAGTTCAAAATGAGCTTTTCTTCAAGTGATGAGGATTCTGCCTATGGATTTATCCACGACTTAGGTTTTATTCCCAAAATAAAAATCGAAAATGGCGTAGAAACAAGAGGTTTTAAAGTCCTAATCGGTGGAGGTTTGGGGGCACAGGGGTATCTTGCCCAAGCTGTTTACGAGTTTCTCCCCGAAGATCAAATTATTCCATTTTCAGAGGTCGTTATAAGGGTTTTTGATCGCTATGGTGAAAGACAAAGAAGAAATAAAGCAAGAATGAAATTCCTTGTTTCCAATTTCGGAGTGGAGGAATTTATGAAATTGGTACAGGCAGAATGGAAAGCAGTGAAATATAAATCTGTTAAAACAGATATAACCGCTATTTCCGAAGGAAAACCTTCTGAAGCATCTTATGAATTAGAAGAACCAAAAGATAAAGAGAAATTTCAAAATTTTCTTAAAACAAATGTTTTCGAACAAAAGCAAAAAGGCTTTTATGGTGTAAACATAAAAGTATTTCTTGGGGATGTAGCCACCGATACAGCAAGAACTTTTGCAGATATTGTTTCCAAGTATGCTTCAGAAGACATACGTATTACTGTAAACCAAGGATTTTTACTAAGATTTGTAAAAGAAGAAGCACTTCCCGCATTATTTAATGCACTGGATGCAATAGGATTAGCAGAACCGGGTTTCGATAGTACCGGCGACATTACAGCTTGTCCGGGAACAGATACTTGTAACCTAGGGATATCGAGCAGTACAGGTGTTGCAGTTGAACTGGAAAGGATTATTCACGAAGAATTCCCGGAACTAATCTTTAACAATGACATTAAAATAAAAATAAGTGGCTGTATGAATGCCTGCGCACAACATTCTGTTGCCAGCATAGGGCTTCATGGTATGTCCATAAAAAAAGGAGACTTTGTATTGCCGGCAATGCAGTTGATGTTGGGCGGAGGGATTGGAGGAGATGGCAAGGGATACCTTGGCGATAAAGTCATTAAACTACCTTCAAAAAGAATTCCTCAAGCACTTCGGATAATTCTTAATGATTACGAAGACAATGCCCTTGAAGGAGAATATTTTAATAACTACTACAGAAGGCAGCTTGAAACAGACAAACTCTATTTCTTTAAAATGCTAAAAACGCTTGGTGATTTGAGTTCGGTCGCAGAAAATGACTATATAGACTGGGGGCATGAAGAAAATTATATAAAAGCAATCGGGGTTGGGGAGTGTGCAGGAGTAATGATAGATTTGGTAGCAACACTGATTGAAGAAACCGAAGAGAAATATGCATGGGCTGAAAGCGCTTTTGCAAAAGAATCTTTTGCCGATGCAATTTATAACGCTTACAATTCATTTATAACAGGAGCAAAAGCAGTACTTATTTCTGAAAATATAAACTGTAATACACAAATCGGGATTTTAAATGATTTCGAAGAGCATTTTGTAAAAACAGGCTTATTTCAGTTCGAAAATGGGTTTCAGGAAACAGTGCTTGCCCTAAATAAAAACGAACCAACGAAGGAGTTTGCCCTAGCCTTCCTTAACGAAGCCAAAACATTCCAAAATAATATTATTGCCTACAGGCAAAGAAAAGTTGCAAGTAAGGCATCATAAAAACTCGTTAACTAACGGTTAACATACAAATGAGGGAATTAAGATGAAAGAAGCAAAACTCACTTTAGTAGGTGCAGGTCCCGGAGATCCTGATTTGATTTCAGTAAAAGGAATTCGGGCACTTGCCGAAGCAGATGTGGTTTTATATGACGCGCTAGTGCATCCGGCACTTTTAAACTATGCCCCTCCCCAAACAGACAAAATAGATGTGGGAAAAAGAGCCGGCAGATGCAAATACAGTCAGGATGAAATAAATAAACTCATTGTAGATTATGCACATCATTTTGGGCATGTAGTAAGGTTAAAAGGAGGCGATCCTTTTATATTTGGCAGAGGTCATGAAGAAATTGAGTTTGCCAAAGCACATCATATAAAAACAGCCATTATTCCCGGTATTTCAAGTGCAATTGCTGTTCCGGAGTTACAGGAAATCCCCTTAACCCGAAGGGGCATCAGTGAAAGTTTTTGGGTAATAACAGGCACAACAAAATCAGGAGCATTTTCCAGAGACATAAAGCTGGCAGCACAATCTTCCGCAACAGTGGTTATTTTAATGGGGATGAATAATCTCGAAAGAATAAGCAATATTTTTATCACCACCGGAAAAGGAAGTACTCCTGTTGCCGTAATTCAAAATGGCTCCTTACCCAATGAAAAAATGGGTATAGGTACTGTAAATACTATTTTAGACGTAGTAAAAGAAAAAGGTCTCTCCTCCCCTGCTATTATCATTATAGGTGAAGTAGTAGGGCTTTACAAAGAAAAAATAGCTTCATGGAGCAATCTAAACCAACACATTGCTTCTATTACAAAAACAAATGGCTAATACGCTTTTTCCCGTATTCCTTAACATAGAAAACCTAAACCTGCTAGTTATAGGAGGTGGATCTGTAGGGCTGGAAAAGGTAACCTCTATTTTCAGGAATTCACCCCAAACAAAAGTACACCTCATTGCCCCGGAAATTTGTACGGGTATTTCTCAATTGGCAAAAAAGCATCCTAGCCTGATTTTGCAACAAAAAAAATATGCTCCCGATGACTTAAGAGATATGGACATTGTTGTTGCAGCTACCTCCATAAGCGTATTAAATAAACAAATATGGGCGGATGCCAAAATGCGAAAAATATTGATCAATGTAGCTGATACTCCTGCTCTTTGTGATTTTTATATGTGCTCCATTGTGCAAAAAGGCAATCTAAAAATAGGAATTTCCTCCAATGGGCTCTCCCCCACCATTACTAAAAGATTGAGAGAAGCCCTGGAAGATGCCCTGCCCGAAGAAATAGATGAACTGTTGAAAAACCTCAAGGACATAAGAGAGACTCTTAAAGGCGATTTTGAATATAAGGTCAAAAAGATGAATGAAATAACCTCAGTTTTTAAAGAACAACCGAAAAAATAATAACCCCAAACAAAATTTTTACAATTTACTTTTCCTTTTTTAACTTTTAATCTTTACATTTTAATTCTAAAACTTAAACTTCCATGAAAGAACTAACCGTACAAGAACTTAAAGAACTTAAAGAAACCAAGGCAAATTTCCAATTAGTAGACGTCCGGGAGCCCGCAGAATATAATACAGGAAATTTGGATGGAGAACTAATCCCCCTGCAAACAATACCACAAAACCTAGACAAGATACATAAAGATAAAAAGGTTGTGGTGCATTGCAAAAGTGGAAAACGAAGTGCCAATGCGGTTCAAATCCTTGAGCAACATAATTTCACTAATATATACAACTTAAAAGGTGGAATACTCGCCTGGAGAGATGAAATTGACGATTCTATAGATGTGTTATAAATAAAAACCTCTTTGAAGAAGAGGCTTTTTATTTATTTTAATTTCACTATATTTATTTTTAATTTCATTATTCCCACTTTTATTAAGAAAACTCTCCTAATATGCGTCTCTCTACAATTAAAGTAGCATTTGCCCTTCTAATAAGCATTTGCACCTCCGATTTATTGGGTCAAACAAAATATCAAGCCCCCAAAGCAACCACAGCCCCAACTATAGACGGAAACATCAGCGATGCCTGTTGGTCAAAAGCAACCTGGTACGATGTAAACTATTTATGGCTAGGGACACAACCTTCCCCCACAGACTTCTCCGGGCGATTTAAAGTATGTTGGGATGCCAATAAATTGTACCTTATTGCAGAAATAACAGATGATGTCTTGTCAGATACGCATACAGAACCTCTTGATAACTACTGGGAAGATGATACATGGGAAATTTTCATGGATGAAGATCATTCCGGAGGCGACCATCAATTCAATTACAATGCTTTTGCATACCATATATCGCAATTTTTTGATATTGCAGATAATGGGATAGACGGGCAAGCGCATTTATTTAGTTCCCATGCCACCGTTGCAAGAACTGCTAATGGAAATACATATACCTGGGAAGCTGCTTTTGATGTTTATACCGATCAATTTGTCTACGATGCTGCCTCAAACCCCAAAGCAACCCTCACAAAAGGGAAAATAATGGGATTTGCTATGGCCTATTGCGACAACGATGGAGGATCTACCAGGGAGAGCTTTATTGGTTCCGAAGATATTCCAGGAAGTGATAAAAATATTGCTTATATAGATGCAAGCGTATTTGGAAGCCTTGAACTGGTTGATATGGTTACCCCAACTTTTAGCAATGTACTTGTAACAAGTGGAATAGAAAACCCTACCGTATTTACCTTTGCACCAGACGGACGAATTTTCGTAGCAGAACAAGATGGGAAATTAAGAATTATCAAAGAGGGTCAATTATTAGCCACACCTGCCATAAGTGTTTCTGTCAATCTTGATGGTTCCGGAGGTTACACAGAAAATGGTTTATTGGGCGTTGCTCTAGATCCAAATTTTGAAACCAACAATTATGTTTACATTTTTTATACTACCAGCGAAAATGGGAAACACAACCGTGTAAGCCGTTTTACACTCAATGGCGATGTCGCAGTTCCCGGAAGCGAACAGATATTACTTGAACTTGATCAGACTTCCGGATACCAGCACAATGGAGGAGCACTCCGTTTTGGCAAAGATGGAAAATTATACATAGCAGCAGGAGAAAACCATGTTCCAAGCAATGCGCAGGATCTCAATTCTACCGGAGGAAAAGTATTGAGAATAAATTCCGATGGAACAATACCTTCAGACAATCCCTTTGATACAGCCCAAGGAACTAAGAAATTTGTATGGGCATACGGATTGAGAAACCCTTATACTATAAGTACGGATCCTCTTTCAGGGAAAATTTTTGTAAACGATGTAGGAGAAACAGAATGGGAGGAGATTAATGATGTTACAGAAGGAGGAGAGAATTTTGGCTGGCCAACCGCAGAAGGAAATAGCACAAACCCTGACTTCACTTCCCCCGTTTTTGCCTATAGCCATACGGGGGAAGCAGACACAACCGGATGCGCCATAACAGGAGGCTGTTTTTACAATCCGGCTTCGACCAATTATCCGGCTCGCTACATAGGCAAGTATTTTTACATGGACTTCTGCAACAATTGGATAAATGTTTTTGACCCTAACACCGGAAAAAGGATAGAAACTTTTTTTAAAGGTATCGCAGGCTCTCCTGTAGACCTTCAGGTTAGTCCGGATGGAAACTTATACTACCTAAGCAGAGCCGATGGAGCTCTTTATAAAATCTCCTTTTCGGGAGACCCTGTTCCCCAAATCTTATATCAACCTAAATCGCAAAGTATTGCAGAAAGCCAACCTGTAACCTTCTCCGTACAAGCTACAGGAGCAGTTCCTTTATCCTATCAATGGCAAAAAGATGGAATAGATATTCCCAATGCAACAGATGCAAGCTTCACGATTCCGGCAGTTGCCAAAACAGATTCCGGCAAATACACAGTAGTAATAACCAATACGTATGGATCAACTACCAGCGACGCCGTAAAACTCACAGTTACCGCTTTTAATAGCAGGCCTACGGCCACCATAACATCTCCTGCCAATGGCACCTTATTCTCCGGTGGTGAAGTATTTACAGTTACAGGTTCAGCAACCGATGCAGAAGATGGGACACTCCCTCCAAGTGCTTTAACCTGGAAAATAGATTTATACCATAACACACATTATCACGACGGAATCCCCCAATCAGGAATGTATACTTTTCAGGATACTATTCCCACAACCGGTGAAACCTCTAGCAATATTTGGTATAGAATAACGCTTGTAGCAACAGACATGGGTGGATTAAAAGATACTACTTACGTAGAGATCTTTCCAAGAAAAGTTGATATGACCTTTACAACAAACCCTGCCGGACTTTCTATTACTTTAGACGGACAACCGCTATCCACACCGGCTATCGTAAACGGAGTAATTGGCATTGGAAGGACTCTTGGAGCAGAATCCTTGCAAGTGGTTTCCGGTAAAGCCTGGAAATTTGTAAATTGGTCAGATGGTGGAAATCAAATCCATTCAATTTCTACTCCTTCTGCTAATCATACATACACAGCCAATTTTGAAGAGGTGCCCTTAACAAATGAAAGTATCAATACTGTTGCCGATGCTTATGTACAATATACCTCGTGGCAAACAGGGGATATGTCCACAACCTTTGGAACAACAGACCCAAACAACCTCGTTGTAAAAAACTACGCAAACGATCCTGATAGAGTAATTTATCTGACCTTTGATCTTAAACAAGTAAACGGAAATCTTTCCAATTTGACAAGTGCCAAGATAAAGCTCTACGGCAATATGCTAAACGAAGCAGGTATTACGACGATTTCCATAGATGCTCATGAAAGTAAAAATACCTCTTGGAATGAAAATACAATTACTTGGGACAATCAACCGGGTACTGGAACAACGATTCTTGCAAATACAACTGCACAAGATACTATTCCTAAAAATTATTACTTAGATATAACCGATTATCTTAAATCTAAAACACTGCCTTCCGATTCGCTCATTTCATTTGCCTTATCTTGCAATACAGATCACATGAACAGGGTTATCTTTAATTCCAAAGAAAGTGCTTCAAATATTCCGGAATTAATGTTGGAATATGCCCAAGTAATAACCGCAACGGCAAAAAATACGGAAGCAAAAACACTATCCCTTTTCCCAAATCCTGCAACAAATAGCGTAACTATTTCTTTTGGGGATATACACAGTTCAGGTACTTTGGAAATTAAAGCACCTTCTTCAAAAACGGTTTATACCCAAAAGATAAATCTGAAAAAAGGGGGAAATGTCGAAAAAATAAATCTGAAGGATCTAAAACCGGGAATTTATCTTGTTACCTTCCAATCTAAAGGCAATGTATACACAGAAAAACTGATAATAGAATAAAACAGGAAACAAGGACGAGCATTGAAAAGAGGCAATAGAAACTTTAGCGTTCTAAGTTGAATTTGGCAAACAATTAATAGCCTAAGAAAATAAAAAAGGAGTCAATTTAAAAAAATTGACTCCTTTTGCTGTAGGAGGGGGATTCGAACCACCCACGGAGTAGTTAGCCATAACTCAGGAATTTTCTAGTGGTCAACCCATTAAGCTACGTTTATCCCAAATTCTCCACCCCCGAGACAGGAGGGTATGTCTGCCAATTTCATCATCCTACAATGTATTGGAACAAATATAAATAAAACATTGTAAAATTAACAATAAAACAATAAAATAAATCATAATTTATTATTTTTTCATTATTACACTTACTTTGTTATAAAATAAATAAAATAACGTGGAAAAAAATACACACCTGGACCAAACAGACTATCAAATTCTTTCTATCCTCATGGAAAATGCCACACTTCCCTATACAGAAGTGGCAAAAATTGTTGCTGTATCTACAGGAACCGTGCACGTACGCATGAAAAAAATGGAAGAAATGGGTATAGTAAAAGGGGCAAGGCTCATAATTGATTACCCCAAACTAGGCTATGATATTACCGCTTTTTTGGGAATTTATCTTCAGCAAAGTTCTTTTTATAATCAGGCCGCAGCACAACTAAAAGAGATTCCCGAAGTCATAGAACTTCATTATACAACAGGGAATTACAATATGTTTGTAAAAATCAGTTGCAAGGATACCCAACATTTACGAAAAATCCTTCATGATAAAATCCAAAAAGTAACTGGTATAGAAAGAACAGAAACTATTATTTCTTTAGAAAACACCTTTTCCAGAAATGTAAGTACTTTATAGACGAAGCTTATTTTTTCCAAAATAGAATCCCCTGTTAGTATAAATTCCATAAAAAATTTAATTTTTATTAGAAAAAATGAAAAAAAAAGTACAATGAACCTTATATTTTTCCTTTTGTTTTAAATTTGTATATATTAGATGGAATCAGTCTAAATAAGAGACAACATGAGTGAGAATATAAAAATATTAGAAGAATTTACCGCTTCAGAATATAAATATGGGTTTGAGTCAAATTTTGAAGCAGACTCCGCTCCCAAAGGACTAAACGAAGATACTATCCATTTTATCTCGAAAAAAAAGAACGAGCCGGAATGGATGCTTGCCTGGAGGTTGAAAGCTTTTGAAGCTTGGAAAAAGATGAAGGAGCCGCATTGGCCAAATGTAAGCTACCCTCCTATCAACTATCAAGATACCATTTACTATTCTGCTCCAAAACTAAAACCAGCCCTAAACAGTTTAGATGAAGTAGACCCCGAACTAAGGGAAACGTTTAACAAACTGGGAATATCACTTGACGAACAAAAGAGGCTTTCAGGAGTAGCTGTAGATGCTGTAATAGATAGTGTTTCGGTAAAAACAACCTTCACAGAGAAACTGGCAGAGATAGGAATTATTTTTTGTTCTATGAGTGAAGCCATTCAGGAGCATCCGGACTTGGTGAAAAAATATATGGGTTCTGTTGTCCCTCAAACCGACAACTACTTTGCAGCATTAAATTCAGCGGTTTTCAGTGATGGTTCCTTCTGCTATATACCCAAAGGGGTACGATGCCCAATGGAACTTTCAACCTATTTCAGAATAAATGCAGCAGGCACAGGACAATTTGAAAGAACGCTTATTGTAGCAGACGAAGGAAGTACCGTAAGTTATTTGGAAGGTTGCACTGCTCCAAAAAGAGATGAGAATCAACTACACGCAGCAGTTGTTGAATTGGTTGCAATGGAAAATGCTTCCATTAAATATTCTACGGTTCAAAACTGGTATCCGGGAAATAAAGAAGGAATTGGTGGAATCTACAATTTTGTAACCAAAAGGGGTATCTGCGCCGGTGCCCATGCAAAAATAAGCTGGACACAGGTAGAAACAGGTTCTTCCATTACATGGAAATACCCCAGTGTTGTGCTAAAAGGTGATAACTCTATCGGAGAATTTTATTCGGTTGCCGTTACCAACAATTTCCAACAAGCAGACACGGGGACAAAAATGATTCATATAGGAAAAAATACAAAGTCCAGAATCGTTTCTAAGGGTATTTCGGCAGGAGAATCGCAGAATAGCTACCGAGGGCTTGTGCATGTAATGAAGAGAGCTGAAAATGCCCGTAACTACTCTCAATGTGATTCTCTTCTAATGGGAAGTAGTTGTGGAGCACATACATTTCCCTATATAACAGTAGAGAATAATACAGGGCAAGTAGAACATGAAGCAACAACTTCGAAAATCGGAGAAGACCAAATTTTTTACTGCAATCAGAGAGGTATTTCTACAGAAGAAGCTGTTGCTCTTATAGTAAACGGATATTGTAAAGAAGTATTGAATCAATTGCCCATGGAATTTGCAGTAGAAGCACAAAAGCTTCTTGCTGTAAGTCTGGAAGGAAGTGTTGGGTAAAATAAGCAACCTCTATTTATAATTTATACAGTTTAACTCTGGTGCTTTGCACTTTTATCTTAAAAAAAAATATGCTATCAATAAAAAACTTAAAAGCCAAAATAGAGGGAAAAGATATTCTCAAAGGTATCAACCTCGAGGTTAAACCCGGTGAAGTACATGCGATAATGGGGCCAAATGGTTCCGGCAAATCTACCTTGGCTTCCGTATTGGCAGGAAGAGAAGAATATGAAGTTACAGAAGGCTCTGTTCAATTTAACGGAAAAGACTTGCTTCAACTTTCTCCTGAAGATAGAGCGAGAGAAGGTCTTTTCCTTGCATTTCAATATCCAGTTGAAATTCCGGGAGTAAGCACTACCAACTTTCTTAAAGCCGCAGTAAATCAGACCAGACAATATAAAGGGCTGGACCCACTGGATGCGATATCATTTTTAAATAAGATCAAAGAAAAAAGTAAATTGGTGGAATTAGATCCGGCTCTTTTAAAAAGATCACTCAATGAAGGTTTTTCAGGAGGAGAAAAAAAGAGAAATGAGATTTTCCAAATGGCAATGCTTGAACCTCAATTAGCCCTTCTCGATGAAACCGATTCCGGGCTGGATATTGATGCACTCCGCATTGTAGCCAATGGCGTAAATAAGCTTAGGAATAAAGACAACGCCGTAATTGTTGTAACACATTATCAACGCTTACTGGATTATATTATCCCGGACTTCGTGCATGTCCTTTATAAAGGAAAAATAGTAAAATCGGGTACGAAAGAACTTGCACTTGAACTTGAAGAAAAGGGATACGACTGGATAAAAAACGAAATAGAAATTAACGAAAGTTCTCAGGCGTAAACATGGACTTGACAAAAACAGCAGAAACTGCGGGGAACCTGGTTTCAAAATTCGAAGAGTTTTCATTACAGACAGAGGATAAACTGCCTGAATATATAAAAGAACGAAAAAAGAAGGCATACAACAACTTTCAATCTTGGGGGATTCCAACCAAGAAACAGGAAGAATACAAATACACAGACTTCTCTGCTGCTCTAAAAAAAGAATATGCAATTGGAGGCTCTTCCGATCTAAATACCGATGTGCTTAAAAAGCATTTCTATCCAAATTTAGAGGCAAATACCATTATTATTCTAAATGGCATCTTCAAACCTGAGTTTTCCAATATTCAAGATAAAAACCTGGAGGTAGTAAACTATGCCAATGGGAATGCAGAAATACTTAAAAAATACTTTGGCACAGAAGTTTATACTTCTAAAGACCCCTTTGCAGAATTAAATACAGCTTTTGCCTCCGGTGGAGTTACAATTCAGGTCGCAAAAGGAAAAATCATAGAAAAACCAATCGTTATCTATTACTTTTCAGATACACGAACTCAAGCCATCATGACTCAACCAAGGGCTTTGATTTTGGTCGAAGAGAATGCACAGGTTCAAATAGTAGAATCGTTTCATACAATCGGAGACAATGCGTCTTTTATAAATGGTCTAACAGATTTAGTATTACATGAAAACACCCTTGTTGAATACTATAAAATTCAAAATGACTCCCCGGGCTCCTACCATATTGGAACTACAGTAGCGCATCAGGAAGGGAAAAGTGTATTCAACGCTGCGGCAATAACCTTAAATGGAGCTATTACACGAAATAATCTTAATGTCATACTCAATGCACCATACAGTGAATCTACTTTTTACGGGCTTTACTTTATAAATGGTAAACAACTTGTTGACAATCATACCATGGTTGACCATGCCGTTCCCAATTGCCAAAGCAATGAAATATATAAAGGCATTTTAGATGAAAGAGCTGTCGGGGTATTCAATGGAAAAATCATTGTAAAACAGGATGCACAAAAAACAAATTCATTTCAATCAAATCGGAATATTCTTCTTTCAAAAGATGCAGTCATAAATACCAAGCCGCAGTTAGAAATATTTGCCGATGATGTAAAATGTTCCCATGGAGCAACGGTAGGACAATTGGATGAAGAAGCATTATTCTATCTTCGCTCCAGAGGGCTGAGCCGGGAAAGTGCTATTTCTCTATTACTAATAGCTTTTGCCCGGGATATAGTTGAGCACATAAAGATTGCCCCTCTACAACATTACTTAAATCAGGCTATAGAAAAAAGGCTTGGAAACTAAGGTATGGAAACGTCTGATAAAAATACGATTATAAATAGTAAATCTATGGCTATCGACATCGAAAAAATAAGAAAGGAATTTCCAATCCTGCATCAGCAGGTCAATGGCAAGCCTTTGGTTTATTTTGACAATGCTGCAACAACACAGAAACCCCAAGTGGTAATTGATAGCTTGGTAAAGTATTATGCGACTATTAATTCTAATGTACACAGGGGAATACATACGCTGTCTGAAAAAGCAACCGCCGAGTACGAATCTTCCAGAGAAGCTGTAAAGACCTTTATAAATGCCTCTGCCAGAGAAGAAATAATTTTCACGAAAGGCACAACAGAAAGCATCAACCTTGTTGCCGCAACCTGGGGAAGGCAAAATATAAAAAAAGGAGATATACTTGTACTGTCTGCCATGGAACATCATTCCAATATGGTTCCCTGGCAAATGCTGGCACAAGAAAAAGAGGCTGTTGTACGCTATATTCCTATCAACGACAAAGGCGAGCTGATACTCGAAGCCTTGGATAAACTTTTCCTTGGAAACATAAAATTGGTAGCTGTAAACCACGTATCCAACACACTGGGAACAATAAACCCTGTAAAAGAAATCGCAAAAAAAGCAAAAAAAGTGGGCGCTGTCGTTGTTGTTGATGGCGCACAAGCAGCAGGACACCTTGACCTTGACGTACAAGATTTACAAGTGGATTTCTATGCTTTCTCAGGACACAAAATGTATGCCCCTACAGGGATAGGTGTTTTATACGGAAAAAAAGAACTACTGGAAAGTATGCCTCCTTATCAAGGCGGCGGAGAAATGATAAGTGAAGTATCTTATGATACTTGCTCTTTTAATGAATTGCCCTATAAGTTTGAAGCAGGAACTCCCAACATTGCAGATGCCATTGTACTAAAAACGGCGATTCAGTTTATTAATAGCGTAGGCAAAAAAGTGATCAGGGAACAAGAATCAAAAGTTTTCAAACGTGCTTTAGAGCAAATTCAAACAATAGAAGGGCTAAAATTGATTGGAACAGCTAGCGAAAAAGTGGGTGTATTAAGTTTTGTAATAGAAGGAATTCATCATCAGGACTTAGGTATTTTACTTGATCAGGAAGGAATTGCAGTACGCACCGGACATCATTGCACGCAACCTCTCATGTCCAAATTTGGGATTGCTGGTACTACCCGTGCTTCTTTTGCACTTTATAACACAGAAGAAGAAACGGATATACTTGTGAGAGGGATAAAAAAGGCAATAAAAATGTTAAAATAAAGCAAATCTGAATCTCAGAAAAGGAGCAATAAGCGTGAATAAAAGTGCAACCATAGAAGCTATTCAAGAAGAAATAGCCAACGAGTTTGAATTTTTTGATGAATGGGACGAAAAGTATGGATATATAATTGAATTGGGTAAAAAGCTCCCCCCCCTTCCTGAAGAAAGTAAAATTGAAAGTAATATAATAAAAGGATGTCAATCTCAAGTTTGGATGACTTCGACGTATACAGATGGGAAAGTCTATTATAGGGCAGACAGTGATGCAATCATTGTAAAGGGCTTAATTAGCCTTCTTATAAGAGTATTATCGGAACACAGCCCAAGTGAGATTGTAAGCGGTGATTTATTTTTTTTGGATAAAATCGGGATGATGCAACATTTAAGTCAAACCCGTTCAAACGGACTGGCTTCGATGGTAAAACAGATGAAGTTACACGCACTGGCATATAAAGCAAAATCATTATGACAAACCAAGAAAAAGATCAAAACGAACTTAATAAAGACGTATTAACTGAAAAGGTTATAGAAGCAATAAAAACGGTTTATGATCCCGAGATACCTGTAAATATTTATGATTTGGGGCTTATTTACGAAATAAACATTTATCCTGTAAATAATATTTACGTTCAAATGACACTAACCTCTCCCGGTTGCCCAAGTGCGCAGGAAATCCCTGTTTGGGTAGAAGAAAAGCTAAAGGCTATAGAAGGAGCAAACGAAGTAACCGTAGAACTTACTTTTGACCCACCTTACACGCAGGAAATGATGTCTGATGCAGCCAAATTGGAATTGGGGTTCATGTAAACCCCTATTAAAAACAAAATAAATAAATAAGTAAGTTTTACTAAAAAACTTAAAACCTAAATCTAAATAAACATGTATCCAGAAGAACTTGTAGCACCCATGCGTGCAGACCTTACCGAAATAGGTTTCAAAGAGCTAAAAACATCGGATGAAGTAAACGCTTTTTTTAAAGATCAAAAAGGCACAGCACTTTTAGTTATTAATTCTGTTTGTGGATGTGCAGCCGGAGCAGCAAGGCCTGGCGTAAAACATGCACTTGAGCAATCTTCATACAAGCCCGATCATCTTGCTACTGTATTTGCGGGTGTAGACAGCGATGCAGTGCAACAAGCCCGGGAATACTGCCTGCCTTATCCCCCATCTTCTCCAAGCATTGCAATCTTTAAAGATGGAGAATTGGTACATTTTGTGGAAAGGCATAATATTGAAGGAAAAAACGCTACACTAATTGGAGACCACTTAGCTGCAACATTTGAAGAAATCAGCAAGTAAAAAAATCCAATTATTAAATTGGCTCTAATTTAATAATATAAACATCCCTTAAAGTAGGAAAATAAGCTTTGAGGGATGTTTTATTTATGTTTATGCTTATACTTAAACAGCTTGGGTAGAAGATAGTACGCCTCGCTTATCCTTCCCTCCCTCTTTCTCTATTACCGTTGACTCCTTTTCATATTTACTAAGTTTCAAACCATACAGTGTAATATAAAAATAACAGATAATAGGAATAATAAAGGCAACATGGTAATTGACGTAAGAGAAGTTTTTAACCATAAAGGGGATTACAGCCCCTCCTACAATAAACATTATTAAGACACTCGACCCCTCTTCAGAGAACTTTCCAAGCCCATTCACGCCAAGTGCAAAAATAGCAGGGAAAAGTATGGAGTTAAACAAACCAACAAGCGTAATTGCCCATATTGAAAGACCTCCAAAGGTTACGATGGAAACTAAAACTAAAAAGGCAGCCATGCCTGCACAAAACCCTACTGCCTTGTGTGGACTTACTTTTGTCATAATAAGAGCACCTGCAAACCGGCCTACCATTGCTAAGATCCAATATAGGTTTCGGTTAAAATCAGATCCAAAGATTCCCAGGTAACTTGCAAGAGCCACTTCAGAACCTACATAAGCAAAAATAGCAAAAGCACCCAAGCGCAATTGTGGAAAATGTAAAACGTGGCGTTTCCTTAAAGAAGTAATTTTATTCAAAGGTTCAACTCCCTTAGTACTTAAGTCGGAAATTTTGGCATTCTTTAGAACGAAAGCAAAAATAGTCATTAGTATACCGAGGAAAAGATAGGGTAGATAAACAAATCCGGCAGTCATCTCTACGAGCTCCTTACTATCCAGCTTTGCAAGAATATTGGAAGGTACATCGACCATTTTACTCAATAAAATACCTGCCAGCATAGGAGCGACAACAGTACCCAGAGAGTTTAGTGCCTGCACAAATGTCAAACGGCTGGCACTATTGCTACTTTTCCCATTAAGAACAATATACAAATTTGCTGCTACCTGAAGAATGGTAATACCTCCCGCCAATATAAATAATGCAAAGAGGAATAAATAATAAGATCGGGAAAGAACAGCAGCTGTAAAGACAAAGCATCCTGCGGTTACCGCAACCCAGCCGATAAGAATTGTATTTTTAAATCCAATTCTATCAATTAGTTTACCTGCCGGAACGGAAACAATAAGGTAAGATCCGAAAAAAGTAAGATCCATCAAAGTGGAGAGTGAATAATCAACACCAAAGATATATACAAGATGCTTAGATAGCACCGAATTGAGTACCGTAATGAGCCCCCACATGAAAAACAATACCCCAAATGTAAAAAGGGTAAGGACTTTTGCCCTTTGTGTATGATTTTCGATTAGACTTATACCAGCTGCTTTCATTCAGGAATAAAGATACTTTCTTATTTTAATATTACAAACTCCATCGGTTCCAAGTAAATAGAAAAGAAGGCAAAAGGCTCTTCCCCATGCATAATTTTTTCTACTTTTATTTCTCGGTGATTTCCGACAATTACTTTTAGCAGGTTCTTTTCCACATAAGTTTCTAGTCTTACGTAAACCTTCCTGCTTATGTTTTTTGAAATGTTATAAAGAACAGTTATTTCTTCATCGAACAATAAACGGGAAAAACAAATTAAGTGGTTTATGCTTGAGGAAGTAAAATATTTTTTACCTGAGAAAGAAATTGCATTAAAATGAAGAGTCCCGTAAATAAGTGCCGGCTCTGAAGTCCTAATAGCAGCCATTACCTGTACAAAGCGATAGATGCAACATTCGGGATTGTGTGCAGAAATACTTTCAGAAGCAGAAAACATAGCTTCTCTGATAAGAGCATCGCTAAAGCCTTTTCCGGAAAAGCCTTGCTCAGTTCCATAGTAAAGGCAAGGGATACCCGGAAGGGCAAAAAGAATACCTATCCCTCCCATAATTTGTTTCTGTTCTGCCCCTGTAGCAAATCTTGCTTTAAAGGAGCTTTCTATTTGGTCATGATTGTCGAGAAAGGTAATGAGACTTTTTGCTGCTTCTGGTCGACTTGTAGAAACCCTGTCCAGTTTTTTGAAACGCTCATGAAGTTTTGCAACGCTCAGAACTCCTTTTATTACTTTAGGTAGGGTAAAATGCAGGGAAAAGTCCAGCAAGGTGTCTGGACCGGAATAAACTTTCCATGATTTTTTGTTGCCCCAAATTTCAGCTGTTACATAACTGGAAGAAGCTATATCATCTAAAGGAAGTTCGCCGAAAATAAAGAAATCTTTTTTACCAATCTTCAGGCAATATTCCTTTATAGCTGTACAGAATTTTTTTACCGGAAGCATTCCTGCATGTTTTACGGTATCGAGGCGAAACCCATCACAATCTGTTTCTTTGATCCACCAGCAATATATTTTTTGTAACAATACTTGTGCTTTTTTCCCTTCCGGGGATTCGTCCAGCAATATTTTTTTTAATGAAAAGAAATCCCCCTGCTCTGTTTCCGGCCAAATATCCCAATTCCGGATCATACCTTGCTTTCTATACAATTGTTCATCACGCAACTCAAGCGGAAAAGGCTTATCAGGAAAACGCCATTGTCCAAAAGCGTATTTTTTTCCTTTATTGTATGTATATTCTTTATCCTCCTTATAGCTCCAATTGTTTCCGGTGTGATTTATTATTATATCAAGAAATACTTTTATTCCCAGCTTATGTGCTTCCGCAATAAGGCTCACGAGGTCGTCTTTAGTTCCAAACCGAGGGTCTACGGCTAAATAATTTTGTATTGCATAGCCGTGATAAGATTCAGGATTATTTTCAAATACAGGAGAAAGCCATAGTGCAGAAATTCCCAGGTTTTTCAAATAGGGAAGCTTGGATTCAATTCCCTTTAAATTTCCACCCAGGTTACCTTTTAACTCCTCTGCTGTCCCAAAACCTGTACTTATATCCTGTCCGAAAATAACTGTTTTTTCTTTTCCGGTGGAAAAGCGATCTATAAGGAGAAAATAAATAATCTCCTCTTGTGGGTTACGGCAAGTGTTCCAAAAGTTCTTACCCTTGGAATCTAAATCCAGTCCTTCGATGGAGGTTAGCATATAAAAATCTTTAAAGAAAAAAGGGTTAAAGTATGCCTACTCTTATTAAGCAGAAAAGCAATCAAAAAGTTTAGTTCCCAAACCTCCTTTAAAACAAGTTTAAGCACACAACCTAATGGCTTGCAAGTTCTGAGGCTAAAGAGCTAAAAGAAAATTTTGCTTTAAACCGAAGTAACTCCTGCTTAAAATCACTTTCCGGAATTTTGTAATATTTTGAAAGCTTTGTTTCAGGATTTACCTTCAACTCCCTCAATGCTAAATGTTGATTTATAAAAATAAATTCAAGATCAGGATAAAGTTCTCTAATGTTTTCTACAATATCCAATACTTCCAGTGTTTTATCAACCAAATTATAAATATCGGCCGGAATATCCTGTGTAACAAAAGCAACCAGTGCATCCACCACTTTACTTACGTGAATGAAAGACCTTGCTTGCTTGCCACTACCATGAATTGAAATCCTATTATTAAAATTGGCATCAAATAGAAACCTGTTTATTACGGAGTCAAATCGTATGGTTGGGGTATAGCCATATACATTTCCACAGCGTACAATATTGGTTTGTATTTTCCCTTTTTGTAGTACCCTTTTTACGTGTTCTTCTCCTCTCATTTTTGAAATACTGTAAAAAGTCCGGGGATTAGGCTCGGTAGATTCATCTACCATTTTTTTACTTGCCCCATAAACAGAGGTACTGCTTAAATAGATAAACTTCTGAACGGTTTTCACTTCTTCCAAAGCATAAATAAGCTCGGCAGTCCCCCAGTTATTTGTCTGTTCAAAAACATGAGAATCTGTATTAGAGAAAGGTGTATCTACCCGGGCAGCAAGATGATAAACAACATCAATACCCTGTAAAACTTTTCTTAATTTTCTGGAATCCAGCAAATCACCCAATTCAAATATTACTTTGTTGTTAAGAATCTTATTTCCTTTGCTTATAAAAAGGTTATAATTATGCCGCATCAGATTATCAAAAACAACAACTTTTGACA
>Ga0164242_10001509_pt1 | contig 27646 bp, 18 predicted proteins | sample OricomgcompostMG_FD_108783 | JGI IMG/M metagenome (GOLD analysis project Ga0164242, IMG submission 108783) | Miracle-Growth compost microbial communities from Emeryville, California, USA - Original compost - Miracle growth compost (MG) ...
GTCGGTCAGGATATCTTTCATCGCTTTGCGAGTGCTGTCATCCACCACGCGTTTGCCGCTGGTGACGTCGCCCCATTTGGCGGTGTCGGAAATGGCGGCGCGCATGCCGGTGATGCCGTTTTCGAACATCAAATCGACGATCAATTTCATCTCGTGCAGGCATTCAAAATACGCCATTTCGGGAGCGTAGCCGGCTTCCACTAGCGTCTCAAATCCGGCGCGCACCAGTTCGCTCATGCCGCCGCACAGAACGGCCTGTTCGCCGAAAAGATCAGTTTCGGTTTCTTCGCGGAAAGTGGTTTCATAAACCGCGGCACGCGTTCCGCCGACGCCTTTGGCGTAAGCAAGACCAATCGCTTCAGCGTTGCCGGTGGCGTCCTGATGAATGGCGATGAGCGCCGGAACGCCTTTGCCTTCTAGAAACTGACGGCGCACGAACGGGCCTGGGCCTTTGGGCGCAACCATCAAAACATCGATGTCGGCGGCGGGCTTGATGAGATCGTAATGGATGTTGAAACCGTGCGAAAACATCAGCGCGTTGCCTGGCTGCAAATTGTCTTTGATGCTCTGCTCGTAAACATCTTTCTGCAGATGATCGGGAATCAGCATCATTACGACATCGGCTTCTTTGGCGGCATCTTCCACGCTGGCCACGCGGTGGCCGTCGGCTTTGGCGGCGTCTTCGCTTTTACCGGGACGCACGCCGATGACTACGTTGACGCCCGAATCCTTGAGGCACAGCGACTGGCCGCGTCCCTGCGAGCCGTAACCGATGACGGCCACGGTCTTTCCATTCAACACGCTCAAATCAGCGTCTGCATCGTAAAAAATCTTGGTCTGCGACATTCTATTCTCCATTGGCCTGGCGCGATGAATTTCCCTGTCGGGCGCGCAAGGCGAAACTAAAAAACCAACCCACAGCCATTCCGAGAATGGCGAACAACACGAACTCTGTCAAAAGTACTTTTAGGCTGGTGAGGCCTAACGTTTTCGACGGCGCGTCATAACGCGTCAGCCAGAGATGCAATTGCCATAACGGCGTAATCAGCAATCCCGGAATACACGCTATCAAACCGCGCGCGCCGCGCCGCACAAAACCGATTCCACCGCCGATCACAATCAGCAAAATACTGATCGCGATAACTGTGCTATTAGCCTGCGTGGGCGAGATAAGTTCTGTCATCACAAACTTTTGTTACCAAAAGTACTTTTGAGCCATACAATAAAAAACCCGTCCGCGTTTGCGATTCTTTCGAGTCGCAAAACGCGGGACGGGAGAATTGATAGTCTCTCGCGGTACCACCCGCATTCCGTGCTAACAATAACACGGCTCTTATTGGAACAGCGATTACGGGCTTATCCGGCCACAACTACTAAAAGTACTTTTCGCGGTGGCAGCTCCAAGGCGAGTTCAGCGATAGTTTCATTGCCAGTTTCGCAGCACATCAACTGGCTCTCTCCAACGTCTTTTCGCTTACTACTCCTTTTCAAAGCTTTTGAAAAACAGCGTATTGGATTTTATCGAAAGATATAGGTAGTGTCAATACAAACATTCGTTCAAAAATGCAACGCCAGCCAAATCGCATCCTGTGAACAAGACGCCACGCGATGTTTTTGATGTGCAGAAATTTCGAGATGATCACCAGCGTGCAGCGACACTACTTTTCCTTCGCAAAATTCTAACATTGCTTCGCCTTTTGCCAGAAGCACCCATTCAGTTTTATCCTGATCATACCAAAAATCTTCGTCGCTGATTGTTCCATAGGAGACGATTTGCTCCAGCCGTAGATGGGGAGTTTGTAATAAGATGTTGAATTGCTCTGTATTATGTGACGTTTTATTTTTGGTGAATAAATTGTGGATTTCGGGTGGCATGATGATTCTTTGAAAGTACTTTTCCTGTCGTTTATATTTTAACAACAAGATGTTTCGACTTCGCTCGACATGACACTCTTGAAAATTCTAAAAATAAAGAGCCAGTTTCATTATTGGGGTAACAAATACACCAACGCATCATCAAACGTTGCGGAAGTATTGCTGACGCCCAGCATCACCGAAACGGAAGTCGCGCCATGAGGAACTGTAACAGCTAACATTAATTTCTGCCAGCCATCCGCAGTAGCGGCGATTGCGCGTTGCGTTGCATTATTACCTTTTAGCCAACCGCTCGCATCACGAAAACGAAAAGATAGGACGACGTCGGAAGCGTGCGCGGGATCGTCGAGTTTTACCCACACTGTGCTGACATATCTTTCGCCGGATTTCACGGATAAATTTTGCAGTAGATCCGATGTCTCACCACTGGATGGAGCGTTGACACGAATGCCTTTGCTGCTTGGCGTGTGTCCCTGCACGCGGACGAATTCTCCCGATCCCATCCGGCTCCAGGTGGACCAGCCCACCGGCGCTCCTTTGGTTTCCCAATCTTCTTTAGCCTCAGCAGTATTTTTGGAGTTATTTTCAAAATCGCCATTTTTCAATAATGATTTGGCTCCAGTCTTTGATGCATCGTCAAGCCATCGCGAAGCTTCCACTGCGTCTTTGATGAAACCTGCCGGCAATTTTGACACTAAATCTTGGGTGATTTGCGGCGCTTTATCTGGTTGATTGGTTTGGTACCAATCGATTACGCGCAAAATGCCGGGAATAGCCGGACTTTCTATGGGCGCAAAATTGCGTTGCAAATATCCCTCGCTGCGGCCGGGTTTAATGATGCTCAAACCGCGGATATTCGCGCCAAGAATATCGTCTCGTTTTTCCGCCTGTGCCCAATATGTTCCTCGCTCATCAATGAGTTCCGCGAATTTTTGCACTTTTGCCAATGCTGCATTAGCTTGCGTTTCATTCGTCACGGAAATAGCGGATAATTGTTGCGCGAGATCATATTCTAAAACCGCGTAACTGCCGAATTGCAATCCTCCGCGAATAACATCAATACGGCGTTTTTCCACCGGCGTTTTCGCTTTTGCATAAGCTGCGTTTAGCAATTGCATTCCCTGTTCCACCGCTTCAGGGGAAATGGAAGTGGCCTGATGAATAATGTTACGATGCACCCAACCGGTGTGGCCGGGACGTTCGGTATTCCAGGATTTTTCCATCAGGTCAAAGTACTTTTTCACATCCGCCGTATCTGACGGAAACATCTTGCTATAAAAATCATCGAGCAGGACATCGACATTTTTTTGCGGATCCCATTCCAATTGCGCGAACGCCCAGATCATCGGCGCGGTCTGCGGCAAGAATGTATAGACTTCCACATACATTCCGTCGAAGCCGAGTGACTTATCGAACTTAATGGAATCATCAATCGCATGCGGAAAAACGCGCGGCACGTGCGTGCCCATTCCATAATAATCGTAACGCGATAAATGCTTGACGCGCTTGCGCCAATCAAGAGTCAGGTTTTTCCAATCGTCCTCTTTGCCAGGATGATACCACTGCGCCACGCTGCCGTTAGCGATATATCCAAAAACATTATCTTCCATCTGCGGCACATCCACCGGCGGTTTCAGCGCGATGCTATAAATCAGCGTGCCGATATATTTGTCGGGATCGGTTTTCTTGACCTGCTTCGCGATGATGTTGATGAACTTATAGAAACGGCTGGAGAAATTGCGATGTTTATAATCATCCGGACTGGAATCCATGGCGTCGCTGAGTGGATCGTCGCTCATGTAAGCAACGTCGTCCATGCCCAGCGAAAACGAATCCTGGTCGGGATGATCCTTAAACCATTGATGGATATATTCTGCGGTAATGCGCTGTACATTCGGATCGCCGATGGCCGGCCACCAATGTGATTCGCTGTCATTTACGGGTATATAACGCTTGCCATTCACCAACGGATAATACTCAGGGTGCGTTTTGGCGTATTTGGATGGCGGGAAAATGTGATACATATTGTTCTGGAAATTGCGCCGCGGCACTTTCTCGCTTTGCACCGCTTTGTTCCGCAAATCCCAATCCGTCCAATCCTTTGTCCAAGCGTGGCCGCTCCAAACGCGGGGTGAAGTTCCCGGCACAGAAACCACGTTTTTTACATTAATAGTAAAAGTACTTTTGTTAGTATTCTGTGGCACATATTCCCAATCGTCGCCTGGCGCGAACCAACGAACGCCCAATTGATCCTGCAAAAACGAATACACCGCAAACGCTGTGGGCGATGGATAATTTCCCTCGAAATAAACATCGTCATTGCGTTGTGTAATCGCATAAGTTTCAGGGTTTAATTTACTGTCGGGCAAATCGCTGCTTAGTGTTGTCGCTGTTTTTCCCACATTCAAGGTGATTCCCAAAATGTCTTTGCCATCGGTTTTAAGCGGTAATGTAACGCCGCTGATTTTGGCCAGATATTTCTGTAAATCCGTGGCTGCCGATTTGATGGGCGCCGGCGCGTTTGCCTGCATCACGATGGTGGCGTTGGGCTGGCCGTTTTTAACCAATGTCAACGGGCCGGCATCGCTCGCAGCGGAACAGCCTGCTAAAGCTACGCCTAAAAGTACTTTTGAGAGATTTTGCTTCATGATTGATTCATCCTTAAATTGTGAAAATAGTATTACTTCAGAACTTATACAAAGTATGCAAGTCCCAAGTGCTTTTAATTAACCACATAGAAACCACAAAGGAACACAGAGATTTTTTTATTTTTCTTTGTGCTCTTTGTGTTTTCTATGTGGTTAATTATTAAATTATGAGCGGAAAGGGTTAAATAATGTGGAACACGTAGGAATATTGGCGGGAGCACTCAAGTTGCATTTGTAATTGGCAGGATCGTACGCCCCCAACCCAGCAAGACTTTGATAGGATGACCACTTGGCATGTCCATCACCATAAATCATATTCATACCTTCTAAATGGTTTTTGTGGATATTGGGCCACCTGGTAATGCTACTGGCAACACCTAAATTACCATATTTCGGTTCATAGGTAATATTATTACTTTCTTGTCCGGTCTCCCACATCATTACAGTGGTCGATGCTCTGTCAATGGAGGCCATTGAGGTGGGGCTGCTTGTGACGCCGTAATAATTCTTTCTCATGCCACCAAATGCACCATTAAACATATAGTCCGGATAATATTCCGCATCCGTTGAAGATGGGCACTTGAATACCTGCACGCTTTTTACATAAGGATAAACCAGATCCATCCAGGTGATATAATGATCAAGCACGCCGCTGTTAGTGTCGCCAATTTCGAAAAACGCACCGGGTGTCCCTGCTTGTGTTTGGAGATATTTACCTGCAACGGGAGTGGCCGAATCCGAAAATGACGGGTAATAGATCTGCATGGGGTATTTCTCGTCATAATCTTGTACGTACATCATAATTCCCAACCCAACCTGTTTCAGATTGCTGAGGCAACTGGCACGTCTGGCATTTTCTCTGGCTCTTGCAAACACAGGGAATAATATAGCAGCCAGAACAGCTATAATGGCGACAACGACAAGAAGTTCAATTAGTGTGAAGCCTTTGTTTGTTTCTTTTATACGTGTCATGATGTTCTCCTGTAAATTCTATATGTTAAGTGTGCCACAACTTGCAAGTTTTTAAACACCATTATATAATTATTAAAAACCCCTAAAATGCCAAAGCGGAAAACATATATTAATCCGGAATTCCATCTGGAAAATGTCGGTTTCTTCCGAACTTCCCAAATGCATCCAACCGGAAATTTGCGTTCTGCCGGAATGGGACGTTCATTGCGTGAAGGTGATTGGCCGGATACCCGCTGTTGGTATAGCTATCCTTATTACACGTTTAATATGATGCTGGAAAGTAGTTGCGGATCGTATCACAATGAAAACGGCTTTAAATGTCAGGTGGCATATGGTGATTTCTTTTTAACATTTCCCGATGTGAAGCATCTTTATGGTCCGGGCCAAGGTGAGTTCTGGAACGAACTTTTTGTAAATTATGCGGGCGAGGTGTTTGATATCTATTACCAGCAAAAGTACTTTTGCTCCACTCAACCCGTGTGGCACCTAGAAAAACCCGATCAATGGATCAAACGGCTACAAAAATTATTGCAAAAAAAACGGCCTTCCACCAAAATAGCTATCGCGCGGGAAGTGTCTCATTTCCTGGGTTTTCTATTTGAGATGATGGAAGTGGCTGTTCCCAAAGGTGAAGGTCTAACCGTTAACGATTGGTTTGCCCGGGCATGTTTGCTTTTAACAGCTGATATGCGAAATGTTAACTTACAGGAAATTGCGCGGGAATTAAACATGACGTATCCCACTTTTCGACTCAATTTTACGCGCCGCGCCGGAATGCCGCCGTATCAGTACCGTGACCAAAAACGCGTTGAAGCGGCGTGCACGGCATTGGCGAAAAATCCCAGCAAGCTTTATAAAGAGATTGCTCACTCGTTAGGTTATGCGCGCGGAGATCATTTTGCTCGACAATTCAAAAAGCATACTGGAATGCTGCCAAGCGAATATCGGAAGAAATTCGGAAAAAATAGTTAGGAGAAACGCACTCTTTATTGTTTAGCTTTGCGTACAATAGCCGCGCTCCAACCCTCACCAATGCGAATTTCCGTCCAGGTTTTGTTTTCTTTCTCAAATGTTTTTACAACCGTAGGTGGCTTGATGTTTTGGAGATTCACTTCACGCCCTATTTCATCATAAATGTGTACTTCGTGCGATGAACTATCATTCCAGCCAAATACGCCGCTGCGATTGGTGATGATGCGTTCTTTGCCGATGATATAACCTTCATGCAATTCCATTGGCGTGATGGGAAACATGTATTGCGTCAGCGTGTGATAGGTGGGAATCACCGTCATGTCGTTATACCAATAATACAGCGCGCCATAATTGAGCGCATTCAACATGACATGATAAGCATCTTCTTCGCTGCGTTCGCTGAGATGATCTCCCAACGCAATCGGAGTATATAATTGAACGCTGCGCAGATTTGAAATGGAACCTGTTTCTGAAAACGCTGGATGGTGTAAATCACGCAGGGCCTTTGTATAGGGAGTGCCGCCATTGGTAATCAATACGTGATTTTGTAAGATGCGTTTTGCCTGCTCCAAACGCCAGGGTTGGGAAAGCAATGTCACTGAACCTTTGAGCCGCGTGATCTGCATCGTTTCGGGATCAATGTCCGCGCTCACGCCATCCCACATAGAATCGTTGTAGGTATAATCGTATCGCGATTTCTGAAATTCATCCCAATAGACGCCGTCTAATTTCATGTCACCCAAAATCAAATCGATGTTCTTGGCGACAGCAGCGCCATAGGAATCCGTAAGTGTGGGCACGAATAATTTGTAGGGGCTTTGCCCATAATCGGCTTGCGTGCCATTGGCCAGCATCAATCGGGAATCATGATATTTTTCGGGCGCGTCTTCAGAAACATCGAGAAAACAATGAAAGTACGCCATCTGTTTTACATTGGGGAACAAACGGCGGCGGCGCGCAATAGCGGTTTTCCAATCGCTTAAATCCATCTGTTGCAATTGTGTGCCTTGCGGGATAAGTCCTTTGTAGCGTGGATAGTTGGGGCCGAGGCAAAGGTATTTTGCATCTTTGTTATTCACAAAATCGGTAAGCTTTTGATCGCTCCATTTGCCGACAGCATTGGGATCGGCGCGCAGAAATGCAAATGATCCGTCGATAGAAAAATTGACATCCAGCAGACGCCGCGTGGCGTTGATGAAATCGAAATAATCCGCCGAGCTAACGGGTACAAGTGCCCATTCCGCGGTATAAGTACTTTTGGGCTTGATGACCAAATTATCATCCGCTAAACCAATGGTATTTCCGGTGCTGTAGTCTTTGATGTGCACCTGGAATACATCATCCAATGGCAATAAGCCGATACCGGTTTTTCCCTGCACGCCGAAAACAGTGGGATTGGAATTACTGGAAGAAGTTCCTGTGGCGCTGCTGGTTGTTAGACCGCCAAGCCATAATTTATCCGGCTGCATCTGCACCTCTTCACGGTGCATCAACGGCAGATTTTTGTCGGTTAAATTGGTGAACGTATCGCGGATCACAATCGATTCGCCGGTTTGTTCGATCTGGCGTTTGACTGTGAAAAATGAATTAGAATCATTAACCCACTTTCCAGCCGGCGTGGAATATTGGGAATTGACGTGAAAAGTTTCACCGTTAAATTTCAAAGTGAATTGTCCATCCAATCGTTGTGTAAGCTGATATTTAACCGGCTGAACTGATTGCGGCGCAATTAGTGGCAATGCTCCCGTTGGCGGCCCTAAAAGTACTTTTGCTGTGGAAGGAATGCGATAGAGTAATTTGCCATCCTGTAGAATTAGCGCTTTATCGACATCGTGCCGTGGGGCGTTTTTAATTTCCAACACGTTGCCTACCGGTTTCAGCAAGTCATCAACTCGAAATTCAAAAAGTGGCGTCTGAACATTTTTAAGACTGTAAGTTTTGCTTTCTTGAGTTTCCGTAAAATTCGAAGCGACCGGCACGGTGAATTTGTCTCCAGCCGCCATACCAATAATGCGCCCATCCGCCATCATTTCATTTTGCTTTTTATTGAGCAGGCGATCTATGCCAAGTACTTTCCCATTCAAAGTAAGTAACATCGCCTGTGTATAGCCGCCTAATTTGGGATTGTCTAATCGCGCCTCTAACGAGAGAACGGCTTGATAGCCGCTGGGAATCGCGGGTGCATTGAAAGTGACAATTGAGGTTTTATTGCGTGGCACGTTTTTATTTTCGAATAGCGGTTTATTCGTGATGGAAGCAGGCGCGCTGCCATCAGCCGGAGCCAACACTGCGGGCAACAATCTGCTGCGATTGCGATTCCATTTAGCCGTGCCAATGGTGAGCATTTTTTCCTGGGATGCTTCCTGGTTATCCGTATCAGAAACCGCTACTTCCACAGCCAGCGGCAAACCGGTTTGCGGTTTGAAATCAAAGATCTCCCATGGGATCGACGCCTCAATGGTATAACCATTTGCGGTGCGCTGAGCGGCAACTTGAGTGCCTTCAGTAGTTATCCCTGCTGGAAGAAATACGTAAGCTTCGGGTGTTATCTCCGTTAGTGCGTCGCCTGTGTGGCTGAAATTACCGGGACTTAAACCTATTTCGAATTGACGCGGCCCAAGAATTGTAGTACCTGGATCAGTGTCGGGAGCCGTGTCCAGATAGAGTTCCAGATGATCGCCTTTCCACAAATTCATGCCGCGTTGCGTCTGGCGGAAAATATCGTCCGTGACGGTTGCCGCCACAAATAATGCTTCAGGCCGCCAAGTCAATTGAACGGTAGCGCTTAAATCCTGCGGCCCTTTCCATTTGTCGGTTCCGTAAGTCACGTGATCTTTGGAATTCAGAATAATTTTATTTGGTACCGCGCTCCAGTCGTCCAAATTGCCGTCGATGGATAATGGGGGATCGGGTTTGAGTGGAATAGAAATAGCTTTTGCGGCTGTCTGGCAGCAACCAATAGTGACACTGCCAAGCAAGAAACTCACAACGGCGAATTTGGTAAAGATTTTCATAACGTTTCGGACGCGGCAGATGAAGTTGTGAAGTCGTGCTTTGTAAAAGTACTTTTACGAAGCATACGGATTCCAGGCACTTTTAATTGTGGAAGGAGGTGTTGTTCCGTAGCTACAGCTAGTACATTTAAGGGCTTCTTGATAGACCACGCTGCTCTTGAGCCACTTCACATGACCATCAGCAAAGACCACGTTGACGCCGTCAAAATGCCGTCCGGTTTCCCAGTCGGCGGGCGGGCTCGTGTTGTAAAAAGTGGCGCCGAGCGAGCCGCTGCCAGGTAACCAGCCCCAGCCGCTTTTCGTGATTTTGATTTGAGCTACGTCAATGCGGTAGGAGCCATAATCCATGAGGAGATATGCCGATGCGGGAGCATTGACTGAGGATAACGAAATAGGAGTTTCGGTATAATTTCGCATGATCAATAAGTTCGCTCCGTAATTGTAACTAATTGGAATTGGCTTTCCTAAATTGTAACTGGCGGTACCAACAGGCTGAGAAGAAGCGGACGGACAATAAAAAGCCTGCGTGCTTTTGTGATAGGGGAAAATGGTCTGTGGCCAGAACCATGCTCCGCTACTCCAAAAATAACCATCAGGAGGAGTTTGGGTTGTAATCGTATTCGCTAACGGATATTTTTCATCGTAATCCTGTGTATACATCATCACTGCCAACCCTTGTTGTTTCAAGTTACTCATGCAACTGGCGCGCCGGGCGTTTTCGCGCGCTCGCGCAAAAACCGGAAACAAGATTGCTGCGAGAATTGATATAATGGCAATAACAACCAAAAGTTCTATTAAGGTAAATCCGTCTTTATTGTTTGATTGGCGTAGCATGTTATCTCCTTTGAATTTGTCTTACATATATATTATGCCACACCTTGTGGATTTTGAAACACTTAATTATAATCTCAAAAATACTAAATTATGCAAAAGATGTATGTTAACCCGGAACTCGAAAACGAAGCTTTTTTTACGATGATCCATACCGATTCATTGGGTGGCTTGAGAGCTGCGGGAATTACTCGTTCCACTCATAATAATTATGGCCCCGACTTGCGAAAATGGCGTAGTTTTCCGTATTACACATTGAACGTAATTTTGGAAAACGGCAAAGGATCGTTTCGCAATGAGGCTGGCTTTCAAAGTGAAGTAATTTATGGGGATTGCTTCCTGACATTTCCTGGAGTTAATCATTTGTATGGACCGGGAAGCAATGAATATTGGAACGAAATGTATGTGAGTTACAGCGGCGAAATATTCGATGTCTGTTATGCACAAAAGTACTTTTGCCCCGAGCAGCCGGCTTGGCGTCTTACCGATCCCGTGTTGTGGATTGATCGATTAACATCATTGTTACGTGGACCTCGGCCATCCACAAAAATGGCTGTTGCGGTGGAAGCATCCCGATTCCTTTGTCTATTGTTTGAAATGATTGATGCCGCTCAACCGTTATTTGCAGGGCCAACACATCATGATTGGTTTGATCAGGCTTGCCTCCTGCTAACACGTGATTTGCGCAAAGTTGATTTACTGGCAATCGCTCGTGAATTAGGAATGAGCTATCCTTCTTTCCGGTTAAATTTCACGCGGCGCGCGGGTATGCCGCCGTATCAATATCGGGAACAGAAGCGTATTGAAGTGGCTCGCGAAATGTTGATTAATAATCCCAGCAAGTTGCATAAGGAAATTGCTTTTTCGCTGGGCTATTCACGTGGAGATCATTTCTCGAATCAATTTAAAAAACACACTGGCATGTTGCCGCGCGAATATCAGAAGAAATTCGGCGGAAAAGAATTGCGATAAAAGTACTTGGCTTATGCTCAGTATTTGTGCGAATAACATATTTGTCACACTGAGCGAAGTCGAAGTGCGACAAATACTACCTCTACCAAAAGTACTTTTGATAAGGCTTCGACTCCGCTCAGCCTGACAATGCACAAATGATGAACATGAGCCAAGTACTTTTATAAGGGTATTTACGTCTCCGTTTGCGCTGGTTTTTTATTTTTTTCCACTGCGCTTTTGGCTTTCTTTTTTTCTTTCTTTTCTGCTGCTTTGCGGTTCCATTCGGCTCTTACTTCTTCAGGAATGGTGAGAAATATAACGTCGCATGGCGGCGCAGGTGTCATCGGTCCATCGGCTGCGCAAACTTCCACTTCGCCGGTGGAATAATAGGCGAATAGGGGAATGTGCGTTTGCGAATGTTCTTCGCAATAATCTTCATATTCCACTTCTTCTTCAAAAGCCACCTTTTCCATGGCGCCACCGAAGGCGAAGACGCGGGATAACTCGTCATAATCTAGCTGTGGCGCGAAAAGCAGGCGGCCTTTATGATCTTCGGTGACGCTGGCTTTGCGGCTGCTTTCTTCTTCTTTGGGAACTAATTGAAAAACTTTAGCGCGGCCAAATAATTCGATAAAGCGCACGCAGGAAAGCGCGTTTAGTTCATCGCTTGGCGTGAGTGCCAATAACGATCCCATCTCGCCCAACTGTGCTTGCTGCCAAACCTCGCGCGAAAGGACGCTGAGATTTTTTGATGGCAGCTTCGCCATTCTGGCTTGCGCCGCGTTGGATCGATTGGTATCCACCATTAAAACGGGAATTCCCAGATTCTTTAATTGCATCGCTATTGCGCGCGCCCATGAATGTGCGCCAGCGATTAAAAATCCGCGTGGATCGGGCTTTGCCACATTTAGCTTTCGCGCCAATGGATAAGCGGTGAGTCCGTATAACAACACCGTGCCAAAAATGATGACGATGGTGACGGGCGCGAGCAGTTCGGCTTGTGCCACATTGGCCTGTTGCAATCGCAACGCAAAAATTGCTGAAACCGCAGCGGCAACTACGCCGCGTGGCGCCATGCATGCCATGAAAGTGCGTTCGTTCCAATTGAGTTTTGTTCCCAGGCAAGATAGCATCACGCAAAGAGGCCGCGCTACGATCACCAAGATCAAGAAAAATCCCAGCGCTCCCCAACCCAGATATTGGAAATCCGCCAAATTCATTTTGGCCGAAAGCACCACAAAGAGAACCGAGACCAGCATCACGCGCAAGTTTTCTTTGAATTCCACGATGTGGCGAATACTCAACCAGCGTTGATTCGCCAGCGCAATGCCCATCACCGTGACAGCCAATAATCCTGATTCTGCTTGCAGATGGTTAGAAAGAGCGAAGCTACCAAACACCATGGCGAGCACCGCGAAATTCTGCAAAAAATCCGGCACCCAATAACGATATAAAAGCAAGATAATAATGCCCGCGCCCAGCAAACCGCACGCTGTGCCAATGATGGAAGTTTTTATGAGACCCGCGATTATGAATAGCGGCGCATTGTCGGCACGTCCCAGTGCCAACGCCTCAAAAACCAGCACCGCGAGCACTGCGCCGATGGGATCAATTGCGATTCCTTCCCAGCGCAAGATGGAACCGATACGGTCTTTGGGCCGCACAAACGCCAGCAGCGGGCCGATCACTGTGGGGCCGGTAACCACAAGAATCGCACCCAGCAAAAGCGCCAAACTCCACCCCAGGCCGACGAAATAATATGCCGCGAGAGTGCTGATTACCCACGTCGCAATCACTCCAATCGTCAGCAATCGCCAAAGCGTATTCCCCACTTCTTTGAGATCAGCCAGGCGCAAACTCAGTCCGCCCTCAAAAAGGATCACCGCTACTGCAAGCGAGACCAGTGGAAATAATAATCCGCCGAAAATGTAATCGGGATCAATAACATGCGCCACCGGCCCCACTATAAATCCCGCCGTCAGCAGCAGCAGAATAGAAGGCAATTTGAACCGCCAACCCAGCCACTGCACGCCAGCGCCGAGCACTAAAATAATTGCGATACCAATTAATCGTTCTTCTGCCACAACAAATTCCTTTCTATTCTCAATACAAAAGTATTTAGGACTTACGCAGTCCCTTTTTAAAGGAGGACTTTCATCCTGAAATGCGTTAAGTTCTAAGTACTTCTATATGCAAAGTACTTTCCATAATATTCATAAAAGTACTTTCAACTGATATTAGTTAAGCGGAAGCGATTTTAGGTGATATTAACGCGATGAGCAAGGCGTAGCTTAGTGTTTACGAGCCGCAAACGGCATTTCTTTTTGGGGACAAAAGTACTTTTATGCGGGCCAATACGGTGTTTGTGAACCGGTATAAAAACCGATTAAAACCCAAAACACCATCGCCACCACATTTCCTAAAATGAGGCCAATCATGAACGGGCGCAGACTGCGATATGCGTCACTGCCGCCGTATTTCATCACTAATGATTTAATCAACCAGCCCAGAAAAAAGCTGAACCATAGGCGTTTGATAGCATAACCGGGCGCGACCAAATATCCCAGCGGATGCAGCGGAAACCATAAGAAACGGCTACGCATTGTCATCATCAGCAAAACCATCAGTGCGCCAAAAGCCATCCATACCAGGTTTTGCCAGTGCAACGGATAATTGCCATTGATCGCGCTGGCGGCGCTTTTGAAACTGGTTGTGGCGGAGCCGGATGCGAAAAAGCTGTAACTTTGCAAACCGCCGTTGGAATAAAGCGACTCCACGGACACCACAATCGTCACGGCTAAAGTTGCGATTATCGCGACGACGCAGCAAAGTAACATGCGCCGCAACTGGCGTTTGTCGAGGCCGATTTCATGCGAGATTTTCATCACGCTCAAAAACGCCGGTAACACGTTGGTGCGCATGTCGCTCAGTATCATTGGTTGCATAAAACTGAGTTTGGTGAGTGTGGACGCGCCGATGGTTTGATAGCTGATGGTGCTGCCCATCATTACGTTTAATGTCTGGTAAGGCGCTTGCGGAAACATAAATCCGCCTTCGATGACCATGCGCGAAAGTACTAATGATGTGAGAATAAACATCGCGAAAAATACCAGCGCGATAAGCACATTGATTCCAGCAAACCAGCTCCAACCCAGTAATCCAGCGAATGATAATAAGAATCCGAGGATCATAAAACGCGGCGAAAATGGTTCATCCTGTGGGCCTGCGCCGCCTTTCCAGGCATCGCCGATCAGCCGCATGATATATTCGCGCGCCGTCCAAATCAGCAATAGCGCCATCATAATCCAGCCGCCGGTGCTTTGATCCAAGATGAAATTCACCGCGCCCGGTTTTGTCATTCCAACGACGGGGAATCCCAACATTTCGGCCAGCGCATATTCAAAGGAAAAGAGCAGAAAAAAGAACCAGAAGGAAAAGGAAATTTCGCGGGTTAATAAATACGCGATGCCTATTCCGCCCAGAAATAATTCGGCTTTCATGGAAGGAATGACATTCCACGGCCGTTCGGTGAAAGCGATGGAAATGCTGCCAAAGGCGTTTACCGGAAAGACTGGCCAGTCGGGATAGATGGAATTCATGCCTTTGAAAATGTGGATTACAAAAGCCACTCCAAATCCCAGCCACATCAATCTATTGCCCCAAAATTCCGCCGCCGGCGGATGCGTTTCATCCTCGCCGCGCTCCACCATTTGCAAGGGAACTTCCACCAGCGGAAATGCCAGCGCCTCATGCGAAATCCATTGTTTGCGAAAAATCAGCGCGGTGAAAAATAAAACCGAATAACAAAATCCCAGAAACACGCTCCATGCGATGAGCATCACAGCCCAGGCGTGCCAGGGGATTTGGCTGAAATGCAAACCGCCCAAATATAGCGGATCAATGATGTCATGCTGAAACCGCACGCCATTCCAGCCCGGCGCAAACCAGCTGGGAACATACTGATAAAAGATACCCGCCCATTTATTTTCCGGCGAACTGAAATAGAAAAGCGTGGAACCGGTGGTCAAAAAAACGTTGTCGCAACCAGGCGTGGAAATCAATCCGCCAAACAGCATCATGCCATACAGCGTCATCAGCTCCACTACGGAAAACGGGCGCAGCCAGCCGCTTTTGTGCAGTGCTCGAAAACTCAAGTTCACCACAACAACCATCAACAGCAAAATAAAAATCGGCACAAACGGCATCTGAATGCCGCCCACCATGTGCATTTCATACACCGTGGGAAGCCAACTGTTGAGCGCCGCTACGATCACGCACAAGAGCAATCCCAGCAGAAAAGCGCGAAACGTCACCACGCCGTTGGCAGGCGCGGTGACGGGAGTTTTGATTTTTGGTTCAGCAGAGGAAGTGTTTTTCAGAAAATTCCTTTAAAAGTACTTTTATAACAACACTTTTATACCTTCATAATGAAGCGCCAATTCTGCCTGACGAATAGTGAAAGATGATTTTACTGCTTATTCAAAAGTCATGTCCAGAAATAGCCAAACATGGAATGTTTTTTCCATGTTTACCAAAAGTACTTTTATGGCGTATATTTCCACAGATACGAATCATTGGACATATATAAATTTCCAGCATCATCCTGCGTCAAATAACATCCTGCATCTTTTTTAATTACGGTGAACGACATATCAGCGGGATTGATTTTGAAGAGGATTCCGGATTTGTTAGTTCCGTAAACATTGCCGTCAGGATTGAGAACTAAGGAAGCATCCGCCCACACGACTTTTGCAATGTGGCGTGGCAATAGTGATTTTTGAAATACAATAGCGCGTTTGGCGGGATCGTATTTGAAGATGACATCTTCGGCAACCCCCCAAATTAAACCATCCGGTGCTACCAACAAACCGCTCACATCCCGTCCGGTGGGATTCGGTGTCAGTTCCAGGATTTTCTTGTTTGCCCTGGTATCAAAAACAAATAATTTTCCCGCATCCGCCGCAGGAGCGGTTGTTCCCAATCCGCCATCAATTGTCGTGCCGCCATAAAGTAATCCATTTTTATATGCCAGTGAAATCACGCCCTGATCTTTGACGATGTCAAGAAACGTTTGATGTTTTTTAGTGGCCACATCATATACGGTGAGCGCGCCGCTGTGATACGGATAATCCGGCACCGAACCAATATATACTTTTTGCAGTTCATCCACACCGAGCAACGCAAATGGCCTGTCCTGTTTTTCGTCGTGTAATTTGAAAAGCGATTTGGGATTTTGGGAAGACCATTTTTGTGACGGATTATATTGCCAAATATCAGCGCCAGGATAATTTCCTGCATAAAGCATTTTTCCCAGAGAACCGGCTGCTTCCGTTTGGCCAAATTGTTGAACTGGGCCAAAAGTACTTTTAGCGGGATCATACCAGGTGAATCCGGAAGCGCCCAAATAACCTCCGATATAGATTTTGTTGTCCGGCCCGTGCGTCAGGCTGCGAATCAAAATCGCGGAGCCAGCGTCATCGATGACTGGCTTTAGTTCTTTTTTAGTTGTCAGATTATATAAAAAATTCTGCCCCTTTTGGCCGGTTGCGACAAACGTGTAACCGGGATATTCCGGCGAATTTAGTGGAAGAAATTTGGCGGATTGAAAGCTGATGGTTTCGCCGGCATTTTTCACTTCATGCGTATGAATATTGTATTGATACAATATCGAATTTCCAAAGTAAATGTGATCGTTATCGCCGGGAAGCGTCACAATTTTTTGGCTTCCCATATTGATTGGACCGCCGGGATGATAGTAATCGACAGTTTGAGTTTTCGTATCTAAGATAAGCGTATCCGGCATTACTTTGACAAATAATTTGCCGAGCGCGTAATCCAGATGATAGGCAAAAGTGTAATGAGGATGATCTTCGGGCAGAAACTTTTCTAAAATCTCTTCTTTGTTTCCCGTCGCCAAATCAATTTTGATTAGCTCCGCTTTGTTGCCGCCAACTCCCGCATAAAGTACATTGGCATCGCCATCAAAGGCGAGCGAACGCACGTAATTTTGATCTGGAGAAACACGTCCCAGATCAGTGATTTTTTTCGTATGCGGATCATATTCAAAAACGTGCGCATTGGGATAAGTGCCCGCATAAATTTTGCCCTCTTTTCCTGCCGCCATATCGAAAACATGCGTTTCTTTTCCCATCGCGCCAAGGTCGATTATCTCATCGCTTCCAGGAGTGTATTGATAAAAGTGGGCTTTGTAATGCGAGCCAATATAAACCTTTCCATCGCTGGCCTGTTGCACGGCCCACGAACCAGCGACGCCGGGCAGCGGGATTTTCTTCAACACTTTTCCGCTGATGATATCCACTACATCAAAAGTAGTGCTGTCGTTCGCGCCTTTGACCACGATGTATTCCACCGCTTTCTTATTTTCCATTCCCACTTCGCTATCTTCGTTGATGATGTTGTGAATGGGCTGGCCGAGGTTGGTGAATTTCCCTTGCGCGTGTGCGGCGATGGGAAATAACAATGCTGATAGTAGAACGAGCATCGACGATAGAGAACGCATAATTTTTATCCTATTCTTAAAAGTACTTTTATATGCAGGCGGAATTTGCTTTCCGTCTGCGTGGCAATGTTATTGATTCAGCAACCACATATAAGGCTGCGAGCGGCGCATAAATTTCACATGGCCGTCGGCAAAGAGAAAATTATTACCATCGAAATGGTATTGGACCATCCGTTCGCTGGCGCCGGCATCGGTATGTTTGGCATCATATATTTCTTGTGAATTATTTTTGACTTCAGCAACCATAATGGTGGTGGAAGGACTGGCGATTGCCGCTAAGTTTCCGCCGCCCGTGCCAAATGACGTTGCGGTGGAATTTGCCAAAGCAGGCACCGCATTGCCGTCAAAATCGATACGAACACCATTTAACGCATAAGACAATGTTAACGGATTGGGAAGCCCCGGTGGGCGCAAAGTTGCAATGGAACGCGGCGGCGATGCGCTGGGACAAACGTATACCTGATAATTTTTGGTATAAGGCTGGGTGAGATCCTGCCACCACCAGAGTTCGGTATTATTATTCAGATATATGTAAACCGGAACAATTTTTTCATCGTAATCCTGCGCATACATAGTAATTGCCAATCCGATCTGTTTCAGATTACTCTGACAACTGGCTCGCCGCGCGTTTTCTCTAGCCCGCGCAAAAACCGGGAACAGGATCGCTGCGAGAATTGAAATTATGGCAATGACGACCAATAATTCTATCAATGTAAATCCTTCTTTTCTCTTCATTATAACCCTCTCCATGCTGATATTTTTCTCAACGACATTTTTATTATACCCCAACATTGGCAATAATAATCATTAAGATCGTTCAGGTGAATTTAATATCGAACAGACTTCCTGTCTTAAAATTTGTGTTCTCCAGATTCTTTGTGGCGGGCGAATGCGGACGGTGAACATCCTTCGTATTTGACGAAAAGGTTATACAGTTGCGCGGGCGATAGTCCCACAAAACGGCTTACTGCGCCCACTGTCCAATTCTCTTTGCTGAGCAATCGCCGGGCTTCCGCCAAGCGGCATTCTGTTAAATATTGATGAAATGATTTTCCGGTTTCCTGCATAAAACGCTGGGAGAATTTGGTGCGTGACATAAAAACCGCGCGCGATACGCTTTCCAAAGTTAAGGAGCGATTAAAATGATTTTCGATGTAACTTTTTGCTGTTTCTATCGTACCGCGTTCTTCAGGGGATTCGTAAAAAGTACTTTTACCAGCGGGCGAAAACTGGCCGGCTTTTAAATTCCGCAAGAATAAACGCAGGAAAGCACGAAAGCTGACGTCCGCCATTTCGCGGTAACCTTCCGGTTTTTCGAGCATTTCGTGCATGAAAAGATTGAAGAAAGAGATGACTTCCGATTGGCCAATTAAGCAATAATCAAAAAGCTGATGCATCCAATGCTGGCTGCCTTGCGAATGGCATGTCCAGCAGGAAATCCGGTTAGTCGCGCCGGGCGGCGTCATAAACCATAACAATTCGCAGTAGCGATTTTCCTTTTCGTTGCCTTCCAGGTGGGAATGTTGTCCGTCCGGATAAGGAATCTGTGGTGTAAACAAAAAGAAATGGTTTTGCGGACATTGCACCACATAATCGGCAATATGAAAGTCGCCGGAACCTTTTAATACAAAAACCAGCGACGGATAACGAATCGCCCATTGTCCATCTTCCGGCCAACTGGCAACTGTGTAACTGGTGTTATCAAAATAACGTGGCCCGTGAACGGCGGCCTTTTTCCCCTGCCGTTTTTTCACATAAGTGCGCATATTTTCCGGCACGCGCTGTGACTTAAATTCCGCGAGCGTGGCGGCGCTGGCCGCAAAACGCGACAGGCCATGTTGCTCCCAAACGGGAAGAACCTGATCTTCCAAGAGAGAAATAATTTCAGCATCAAACCGCGCGGAATGCATAACGGCAAAGTTTATCTCTTATTTGATTGCCCCACTGACGATTTTCACCGGCGCTATATTATCTTCTGTTGAAGTGAGGGTATTTCCCGGAACAGAATAGAGATAAACAGATGCTGGCCGCTTTTCTATTTGCAGATTGTCTCCATGCAAATATCCTTTCGCCAATGCAGCGCCTTGTAAATTTACTTCAAAACTTGTTCCGGGCCGCGGCGGAAAATAGAGGTAATAGAAAGTCTGCGCTTTTGTTTGAAATTCCACTGGCGCCGCCGGATCCAGAAGGCCGCTGGAAAGGATATTGCCCTTTGCATCGGTGATGGCATAAGTAGCGAACAGGGAATCGTGTCGCGCTTTGGCGCAGGAAAGCTGGATTTTTCCAGCCTGCGCCGCATACAAAATAAAGAGATTTTTTCCGGCAGAAGTAAAAGTACTTTTAGCCGGATCGCTGGAGAGATGATCCACAACTTGCACTTTGATTTCCGGCATACGTTGCAGATTCCATTGATTCCAGCCGACGATAGCTTCCGGGAAAAATTCAAAAGCGTTATTCTTTTGATGGAGCAATTGATTGATTTGGCTGTCAGAGCGTTGCAATGGCGATGAGAAATTCGCCGCTAAAAATCCGGCATTGCGCAACCGCCATTGCAATACAATCATGTTATCTTCGATCAATTGAAAACGCTCTTGCTGGCGCGGCGTCATCGGTTGATTTTTGGCAGCGAGAAAAAGTTTTTCCAATTCGGCATAATGCTTCCCATAAAGCGCGTCAAATACAGCGTCATTGGGGCGCGACAGAATAATATTATCCTTGGAATAATCCTGAAAGATAGATTCCAGTTTCCGGTAAAATGGCGCCATCGCCACGCCGACGGCATTTCCATAAGCGTGATTGAGCCAGTCGCGCTGCAAGGCATAAGCATCCAACGTGGGATTCCACATCATCTTCGCCATGATGTAATTCGACATCGCCGCATTGCTCCAGGACGGTGATCCAAAAAGATAAGCGCCTTTGATATGCGCTTTGACCATTCCCTTAAAAATGAAATTAAGAATTTGCGGTGCGGCTGGCGAAACAATGCCGGTTGTTCCGCTCATGCGATCGTCATCGCTATCGATGCGCCAGAGATTAAAAGTATTGGGAACGTCGTAATACACCCAAACCGGCGGCGCGGCTTTGGCCCAGGCGTCCATCAATGTCTGCCATGTCTTTCTGTTTTCGGGATGATACAAACGGTAGCCATAAGTGACGGAACTGGGCGCGATAACGGGAATAAAATTATCCGGCAATTGCATGGGATATTTCACCGGCGGATATAGATAATCGTTATAAATATATCCCGCCAATTTGCCCTGTGGATATTCGCGTTGGACGATTTGCGCCACGTCATGGTAAAACTTGAGCACCAGCGATGACATGCTGGGATGGCCGTCGATTGGCGGATCATACAAGGCTTTGCTGGCATCGCTTTCGCTCCAGCCTCGGTAATCGCTGGGTGAAAGAGAGAAAGTTTCGGGACGCTCATTTGACTTTAACGTCTCCACGGCTTTATCCGCAAAATATTGGATCAATGCCGGATTCGTCGTTTCCAGTTTGTAGCGATGATCGGAAGGTTTGCGCGTGCCGTTTAATAAGGCAAAGAAATCAGGATGATTCGCATACAATTCCGGCGGTACCGTTTGCACCCAGTTGTGCTTGTGGCCAATATAGATAGAAAATCCTAACTTCTGCCGGTCTTCCCACCTATTAACACTGGCCGATTCATTATTCATGGTGCGCGAAGCCACCAGATAAGGCAAACGGCGGGAAATGAATTGCGGGTTTTCGGTGCGGTTGATCGCCAGCACTTCAAAAGTACTTTTAGAAGGAACGGCTCTGCCCAATTCGCCCGGCATCAACCAGCGCACATCCAAATAATCTTCCAGAAAGGTATAAACGCCATTAGCCGTGCCATTGCTGGTGCCGCCTTCCGCCGTCCATTTATTATCCGGCGTATCGATGCCGCGAATATAGAGATTATCGTTTTTCGATACGATGCAAAATCCTTCCTCATTAATATCAGCCGTGGCGATTTCTGCTGCTTTAAATTGACTGGTATCGCCAAGACTAATAAACGGCGAATGGATTGCCGCGGCATCTTTTTGAATAGCTAATAACGCGCCGGTCGATTGTTGAATATCCTGTTGCAATTCATAAGCGGCATTGGTGACGGAAGTTGGCGCATCAGCGGGGACGACAATGGTAAAAGTACTTTTGCCGGCAGAGGCAATATTTATCTGAGAGAATGCGGGAATACAATTGCCGCAAAAAACAAGAGAACACAGGATAACGATCTGTTTGAGAGTTTTCATTTATATTAATCCATTTGTAAAAGTACTTTTACAAAAACTGAAAAGCTATGAATCTAACCCTTTCCAATATTTATTAATTGAATCTGTCGTGCTCAGGCCAATCGGATTATTTTTATTGAGCCATTTAACGTGACCGTCCGCAAAAGCCATATTATAGCCATCTAAATGCGGCGCATATCTTGGATCTGTTAATGGAGCAAATGCGCCTTGAGGAGATGCATAAATGCAATACATATAATTACAATCCATCATCAGGACTGTTGTGGATACGTTGTTTAATTGCGCCTGATTAACCGGCACGTAAGGGTCGTATTTGAGATTACTGACATATACATTATAGCCGTAACCGCCATAACTCTCATTCGACTGCGAAGGGCATTCAAACACCTGCACATTTTTTGTATATGGCTGCAACAAATCCATCCATGACCAAATGTAGCCTTTGCCTTGTCCGTGTCCGTCATTCACGTAGTATTTTCCGCATGGCATGCCCGTGCACCAGGCGCTGCCTGATCGCGTATGAACTCCGGCGCCATCCGGATATTGGCTTCCTTTGTCGCCTAAGCCCACATCTCCAAAAATCGCCAGGGGATATCGTTCGTCATAATCCTGCACATACATCATCGTCGCCAGTCCAATTTGCTTGAGGTTGCTCATGCAACTGGCGCGGCGGGCACTTTCTCGCGCCCGTGCAAATACGGGGAAGAGGATTGCTGTCAAGATAGAAATAATGGCGATAACAACAAGTAATTCTATCAGCGTAAATGCACGAACGATTTTGTTTTGTTGTCCCATAATTTTTGCTCCTTAAATCAACTTTGCTATTATTATAACATCGATCTGCCAGGATTTTATTATCAGAAATGCTGTAAAATATTATCTTATATGATAACGCGCAAATGGCCGTCCGTGATGGGAGATATTCGCAGTTTGTATTTTGAGAACTATGTACATCCGGCGGCCGGACACTTGATTCAAGCAGGTATTGCAACGCCCGGCAGAATTAATGATTGGTGTGACATTCGTGATTTGCGAGCATTTCCCTATTACAATCTCTCCATGATTCTTGCTCCTGGGACTGGAGCCTTTCGTAATGAAGCCGGGTTTTCATGTCAGCTATCCTTTGGGAACTTTATTCTTCTCACTCCCGGAGAAAAGCAATATTACGGCCCCGGAAAAAACGAATACTGGAGTGAGCTTTGTGTGAGTTTTAATGGTGACCTCTTTAAAGTATTGCGAAAGCATCGCATTATTCGCAGCGATCAGCCAGTCTGGCAATTAGCGGAACCTTCGCTCTGGGTCGAAAAACTCAAATCGCTGCTTTCGGCGCCGCGGCCTCATTCCGAACAAAGCACTGTGCGCGAAGCATCCGTCTTTAGTGTGTTTTTATTGGAAATGCTGGAAAATGCCATGCCCGTCAATTCGGGAAATGCTTCCAGTGATTGGTTTCAAAATGCCTGTGTAATGCTGACTGCGGATTTGAGTCAAAAAATTAACCTCCCGCAAATTGCCCAAAATTTGGGCATGAGCTATCACACGTTTCGCACTTATTTCGCCCAACGGGCCGGCCAATCGCCGATGGCATATCGCAACGAGCAACGCATCCATGCCGCTTGCGATTTTTTAACAAACACCACAGCGTCGTGCCGGGACATTGCTTTTCGAATCGGCTATGCTACCGAGCAACGCTTTTCTGCCGGCTTTAAACGTGTTAAAGGAATGCCGCCCGGGAAATATCGGAATAGCCATAATTCCCAAAAGTAAAAAGTACTTTTTCTGAAGGGGAATACTAACTGGAATTGAAAGACTCCTTATGTTATTGTTTCTTTGTGTTCAATGCCACAAGTTCAAAAGTACTTTTATAAGGAATTGAAAATGGAATTACCCCGCATCTGGCGCAGCCCCTTCAGCGATTTCTGTGCTGACAGCCACGACACCAATGATGAAACCGTGACCGCAAATGCTGTTTACACGGACAGCGCATTATCCCGCATCGCAGCCAGCGGATTTAACGCGATTTGGGTGCACGGCGAATTGCACCACATGGCAAAATCCAGCGTCTTTCCGGAATTTGGCGCGAATGCGAAATTGCATATCCAAAACATGCGCGCCCTCATCAAACGCGCCGCCAAACATGGATTGAAAGTCTTTGTTTATATGCAGCCGCCATTGGGATTCGCCGAAGACGCTCCCTTCTGGAAAGCGCACCCTGAAATCGCCGGAACGCCGATGCAGTGGCAGCGCGGAGACGGAACAAAATGTACATTCCTTTCGACATGCACTTCCACACCGGAAGTCAAAAAGTACATTTTCGAATCCACCAAACGCGCTTTCAAGGAAATGACCGGATTGGCCGGCGCGTTGTTGATCACGGCTTCCGAATATCCGTCGCATTGTTATCGTCCGTATCCTTACGCGCATTATCTGGAACAGGCACAGGGCAAAAATCCCGATGGCGCGGGGCAGGGGATTGAAGTGGATGAAAAAGGCGTCAACGGCCAGATGCCGCCGCTGAGCTGTCCGCGCTGCGCAAAACGCCATCCCAGCGATGTCATCACGGAAATTATTCAGCTGGTGCAGGATGGCGCAAAGGCTTCCAATCCCGACGCGCAAGTGGTGGCGTGGAACTGGTCGTGGTCGCATCAGGAAAAAGATCCCAGCTCGACTATTATCAACAAACTTCCGCCCGGCGTAATTTTGATGGCGGATTTTGAGCGCGGCGATCAAAAAGAAATCCTCGGCAAAGTGCGAACCATTGATGAGTATAGTTTGTCATTCGCCGGCCCGTCCAAGCGGTTTATGGGATGTTATAAAATCGCGCAAAAGCAGAATCGCCAAATGATCACGAAATTACAATTGGGCACCACGCACGAATTGGCGACCGTTCCCAATCTTCCGCTGATCGGTAATCTGCACGAAAAAGCCAAGCAAATGCGCAAGCTGAAAATCAGCGGATTTATGGGCTGCTGGAATTTCGGCAACATGGCAACGGCCAATCCCTCGGCATTTAACGAGTTTCTCAACGCGGAAAAATTAGCCCCGCGCGCCACGGCGTTGAAACAATTCGCGCAAAAGTACTTTCCCGGCTGCGAGCCGGAACCGGTGCGCGCGGCGTGGGAAAAATTCGCCGAAGCGATGGATAATTATCCATTCTCGATTCCGTTTATTTATATGAGTCCGCTCAATTACACGCTGAGCTATCCATTGAAACCCGGAAAGTTGAAAGGTGATACGGCAGGGCGTTCCTGGCACGACGACAAGCGCGGCGACGATTTATCGGCGTGTCTGGATAAGCCTTACACGGTGGACGAAGTGATTCGCGGTTTGAATCTTTTGGCCAAAGGCTGGAAAGAAGGCGCGCAGCTTTTGGAACAGGGATTAAAAACCAGCGACAGCGAAACGGCGAGGCAGGAATTGGCCAATGCATGGGTGTGTTATCACACCTGGCGCAGCGGCTGGAACACTTTCCGCGCATATAAATTGCGCCTGAAATGGGATGACAAAAAGCTGCCGGCTTATCAAAAGATCGCCAAAGACGAACTGGCGAATTTGCAGCAAGTGTTGCCGTGGGTGGAAGGAGATCCGCGTTTTGGATTTCACTCCGAACCGCAGGCATATTTATATACCGCTGCAACAATCAAGAAGAAAATCAAGCAGTTGGAAAAACAGTTGAAGTAGGAATGTCTTTGCGTGCTATTTGAATGACCTCCCATGTGTCATGTCGAGCGAAGTCGAGACATCTTGCTGTTTGCCGTTACATTAACGGCAAGATTTCTCCACTTCGCTCGTTCCTCGCTCCGGTCGAAATGACACTACGAGAGATGCATAGAATACTTTCGAATAATTAAAAAGTACTTTAAAGCTCATGCCACCACTCGCCTTCGATCAATCGCAAAAATTCTACGAACAAGGCCGCCAACTTATCCCCGGTGCGTCAATGACCAACAGCAAACGCCCCAACGAATACGCCTTTGGCGCGTTTCCGATTTATATCGAAAGCGGCCACGGCGCGAAAGTGACGGATGTCGATGGCAATGAATATATCGATTATATTCTGGCGCTCGGGCCGATTACGCTGGGTTATGCGTTTGAAGAAATTGACAATGCCGTTCGCGCGCAAATGCAAAAAGGCGTGTTATTCGGATTGATGAATCCGCTGGAAGTACAGGCGGCGCAAGCGGTTATCGACACCGTGCCCTGCGCGGAAATGGTGCGCTTTTTCAAAACCGGCGCAGAGTCCACCGCGGCGGCGCTACGCGTGGCGCGGGCTTTTACGGAGAAAGATGTCGTGCTGCATTGCGGCTATCACGGCTGGCTCGATACCATTTCCTGCGACCGCGAAAATCCCGGAGTGCCGCAAGGATTAAATGGATCGCTCTTCGCGTTTCCGTGGAATGATGAAACCGCGGTAAAAGTACTTTTGCAGGAACACGCCGGAAACGTCGCCGCGATTATGGTGAATCCGGTGAATTATTACAGCGTGGATGACGGTTCGTTTCTGCGTTTTCTGCGCGGCGTTTGCGACGAAGCAAATATCCTTTTAATTTACGATGAAATCGTCACCGGTTATCGCCTCAGCCTTGGCGGCGCGCAGGAATATTTTAAGGTGATTCCCGATCTCGCCTGTTTTGCCAAAGGCATCGCCAATGGTTATCCCGTTTCGGCGTTATGCGGCAAACGCGGCGTGATGGAATTATGCGAGAACCTGTTAATCTCATCCACCTACGGCGGCGAAACATTATCGCTGGCGGCATTGATCGCGGCGCATCAGGTTTCGCGTGATAAAGACGTTCCCGCATTTCTGGCGCGGCAGGGACAAAAGCTGATGGACGGCTGCAACGCCGCGGCGCGCGAGAACAACGTTCCGGCATTTTGGGAAGGCTATCCGTGCATGAGCGGTTATCGGTTTGCCTATGAATCGCCGGAAACAAATCGCCACGCCATGACATTCTGGTTGCAGGAATGCGCCGCGCGCGGTGTTTTATTCCGGCGTGGCGGATTGAATTTCATTACGTTGTCGCATACGGATGAGATTATCGAACAAACCTTGGAAGTCTGCGCAAAAGTACTTTTGCAATTAGCCGAAGCCGTGAACAAAGGAAATTTGGAACAACAACTGCGCACCACGCAAGCGGCGCGTGGGCGGTATGAACAATAGATTATTATCTCGCGCGAAGACGCGAAGACGCAAAGAAAAAAATATGTAAAAGTACGTTTGCGATCCTGTTCATCCTGTAAATCCTGTCAAAAGTACTTTCCTAACAAGCGATGAAACCTATTGAAATTCCCACCAATTACTATCAACACTTCGACGCCGATTTCAATCTTGACATTCCTGGCGAAGGGTATGGCGGCTGGAAAAAAGCCACGCTGACTTACGATCTCGATCACACCGCGATTGTGGTGATGCACGTTTGGGATTGCGGCACGCGCGAGGAATTTCCCGGTTGGCATCGCGCTGTGGAATACATTCCGCGCGCCGATGCGATTTGCGAAAACGCGCTTCCGGCATTTTTAGAAATCGTGCGCGGCTGCGCAATTCCCATCATTCATGTGGTGGCGCATTCGGGATATTATGAGAATCTGCCCGGCTATCAGAAAGTA
>Ga0164242_10001510_pt1 | contig 27625 bp, 23 predicted proteins | sample OricomgcompostMG_FD_108783 | JGI IMG/M metagenome (GOLD analysis project Ga0164242, IMG submission 108783) | Miracle-Growth compost microbial communities from Emeryville, California, USA - Original compost - Miracle growth compost (MG) ...
CGCTCCTCGTAGACGTCGTTGGGACAGGGCCACGGCAGGTCGACGACGTGAAGTGGCAAGCCGACTGCCGCCGCCTGTGCCTCCAGGAGCCCGCGTCGAACCGCGTGCATCGCCACCCGGTCAGCCGTCGAGTTCACAGTGGTGAGCAGACCGACGACCTCCAGCTCGCCGGCATTGCGGATCGCCTCGAGGGCAAAGGCGCTGTCCTTGCCGCTGGACCAGCTCAGCCAGGCCCGGGGGAGTGTCATCGGCGCGCCGCATCGACGACGTAGGGGCAATGGCGACAGCCGTTCTCGCAGCAGTAGCCGCGCTCAGCGAGATATGCCGCGGTGAGCACGAACAGACCTGTCAGCGGGTCCGGATAGCCGGCCTCATCCGCAGCCAGCGCGGCGTCATGGGCCGCAAGGATGCGGTCGCGTCCGGGTGCATCGAGCGGGAGTCTCGAGTGAGCCGGCGTCGACAGCGGCCGGTCTGCAAGGACGTCCGCGTGGGGCGCGCCGGCTGCCGACTCAGAATCGATGTCTGAGCGTGACAAGGCCGACGACCCCACAGATGATCGCCGCCGCGAATGCGAGTGGCGCCAGCTTCTCGTTCTTGCTCTTGCTCGCGAACGCTGTGAAGAACGGCGTCACGATCAGCGGGACGAAACCGGTCGCGAGCGCGAAGAAGATCGACAGCGCAGCAGCGACGAAGGTGTACATCGAATACTGATTGTGCTCGAAGAGCGACTCGCTCTGGGTTGCGGTGCTGGTCGTGCCGTCGGTGGTCGACGTCGTCCAGGCCTGGCCGTTCCACCACCGGAAGGGGGCGACGCCTCCCGGGTCCGGATACCAACCGGGTGCGGGACTGGTCACGCGAACTCCTGTACGGCGAAGGCTCGATCGACTCTACTGGCCGGCTTCAGCGGCCGTCAGCATAGAGAGCCGTCGCAAGCCGCTCGGCGTGCTCTCGCAACGTCGCATCCGGCAGCGGTTCGTCGAAGAACATCTCGTCCCAGGTCAGCGGATTCCCGGGCGCGGGATCATCGACGTACCTCGGCACGACGTGGGTGTGCAGGTGGGGCAGCCAGTTCCCCAACGTCATCAGGTTGATCTTGACCGGCTTGAACACCCGGTCGATCGCGCGGGCGACCCGGTTCACGTCGGCCCAGTAGCTCGCGGACTGCTCCTTGCTCAGTGCGAATGCCTCGGCGACGTGCTGGCCGTTCCAGGCGACGACGCAGAAGCCGGGCAGCCGGCTCCGCGAATCCAGCCGCACCACAGTGGCCGGAAGCGCAGCGCCGGTGACCAGGTCACGGCTTCGGGTGTCGACGATCGCCGCGCAGATCGGGCAGTCGGCACCCGCCTTGCGCTCGGCCCAGTCATCGGGCCAGCCACCCTCCCTCACCCCGGCAACGTACCTCCGGTCGCGTGGCGGTGGGTCCTGGGAGCGCAAGATCACGCCGCTAGGAGCGAGCAGGATCCGCTATCCGCCGGGTCGAATCAGGGGCGATGCGCCGCAACCCAGCAAGCCGGGCCCTGCTCACCGTGCTCGTCGTCGCCGGCTGCAGCGCTGGCCTGGTCCGAGGCACCGGGGCACCGGCGGTCGCCGCGACGGCGGTCGCCCACTGCCCGTGGATGAACCCCCACCTGTCGGCTGAGCGTCGCGCCGCCATGGTGGTCAAGCGCATGACCCTGCAGCAGAAGGTGAGCCTGCTCTACGGCCGGGGCGACATCACCCACTACGGCGCCGCGAACTACATCCCCGGCATTCCATCGCTCTGCGTCCCGGACCAGGTGTCGAACGACGCAGGCGCCGGGCTTGGGGACGTACAGGTCCTGGTCACCGCCTTCCCGGACGGGATCACGCAGGCGGCCAGCTGGGACCGCGCGATGCAGTACAAGCTTGGTGCCGCGATCGGCTGGGAGGCGTGGCACAAGGGGGTCAACGTTCAGCTCGCGCCGGGCGTGGACATCGCACGCAACCCGCTGAACGGCCGCACCTTCGAATACGCCGGAGAAGACCCCTACCTGTCCGGGCAGACCGGCGTGGCCGAGATCAGGGGGATCCAGAGTCAGCACGTCGCGGCAACCGTCAAGCACTACGCGCTGAACGACCAAGAGACCAACCGCATGACCGACTCTTCGGATGTGGACGTGCGCACGATGCAGGAGATCCACCTCCCGGCATACGAGGCCGCAGTCAAGGAGGGCCACGTCGCGTCGGTGATGTGCAGCTACAACCGGATCAACGGCGTGTACGCCTGTCAGAACCGCTATCTGCTCCGGGACGTCCTCAAGCGGCAGTTCGGCTTCAAGGGGTGGGTGATGTCCGACTGGGGCGGCACCCACTCAACTGTCGCCGCCGCCAACAACGGCCTCGATCAGGAGCAGAACATCACTCCCGGCACCTATTTCTCCAAGCCGTTGCAGGCGGCTGTGCAGAACCATCAGGTGTCGATGCGGACGCTCAACGAGATGGTGCGTCGGGTCATGTGGGGTCTGTTCACCGCTGGCGTGTTCGACCATCCGGCGCCGGCAGCCCCGATCGCGACCACCGCCATCGTCAACACCCCGCAGGAGAAGGCGACCGCGCTCGAGGTGGCCGAGGGTGGAGCCGTCCTGCTCAAGAACGCCCGAGGCGTTCTACCGCTGCAAGGAACGGGACAGAGCCTCGCCGTGATCGGCCTGCCGGCGACGCCGGTGGGGGCGCAGCAGTACTACCAAGGCGGCGGTAGCTCGAAGGTGCCGTTGTTCGGCGTGAACCCGAACGTCGTCGACCCGCTGTCGGCGATCACGCTACGGGCGCAAGCAAACGGTGACGTCGTCATCCCGGCGGCGGGACTCACGACCGCTGACGCCGTGGCGGCCGCCAAGCTCGCCAAGACAGCAGTGGTCTTCATCGGCGACGGCGAGACCGAAGGAAGCGACCGCAAGTCGCTCAACGCGGTGAACGCCGTGTGCGCACTCGTGTGCCTTCCGTCGACGGGTCCTGACCAGAACGCTTTGGTGTCCGCGGTGGCGAAGGCGAACCCGAACACGATCGTCGTCGTGCAGGCGGGCGGCCCGGTCGCGATGCCGTGGCTGAAGCAGGTCCGAGGCGTCCTGCACATGTGGTTCCCCGGCGAGCAGGATGGCAACGCCGCGGCCGCGCTGCTGTTCGGCGACGTCAACCCGTCGGGCAAGCTGCCCATCACCTTCCCGAAGTCGATGAAGCAGACGCCGCTGCGGTCCGCACAGCAGTACCCGGGTGTGACCATCCAAGGGATCCCGCACTCGCGGTACACCGAGCGGCTCCTGGTGGGCTATCGCTGGTACACGGCGAAACACATCACGCCGATGTTCCCGTTCGGCTTCGGCCTGTCGTACACCCACTTCGCGTTGAGCCATCTCACCGTGCGCGGCACGACCCGTGGTGCAACCGCGCGGTTCGCGGTGACGAACACCGGCAGCCGAGCCGGCGCGGAGGTGGCGCAGCTGTACGTCGGTGACCCGCCTGGCGCCCACGAGCCGCCCATCCAGCTCAAGGGCTACGAGAAGGTGTGGCTGCAGCCGGGCGAGCGCAAGTGGCTGACCCTCGATCTGGACCGCCGTTCGTTCGCCTACTGGAAGACCAAGGCCAACGCCTGGCGGGTGGCGCCTGGCTGCTACTCGATCCGGGTCGGCGACTCATCGGCCCACCTGCCGCTGCACGGACGGATCTGCACCAGCGACCGAGGTGCCGCAGCGCAGCGGTAGGGCGCCCTACGACGCGCCGGCCCGACGGCGTGTGATGGCGTCGACCGAGGCCGCGACCAACAAGACGAGGCCCGTGATCTCCTGCACGACACTGATCGGCAGGCCCGGGTGGAGCTGAATGCCGTTGGGAATCATCGCGATGACTACGGCACCGAGGAGGGCATCGCGCGGCTTGCCCCGTCCGCCGAACAACGACGTGCCACCGATCACTGCGGCTGCGACGGCGTAGAGCAGCGTGTTGCCCTGGCCGAGTGCGGGTTGGGCGCCACCGCTGAAGTCAGCGAGGAACAGTCCGCCGATCGCTGCCAGCGTGGAGCAGAGAATGAAGGCCGAGATGCGCACCCGTTCGACGGGGATTCCGGCGCGGGAGGCCGCCTCGCTGTTGCCGCCGATCGCGTAGAGGTGACGACCCCACGAGGTGCGTGCCAGCAGGATCGAGAACACGACCATGAGCGCGATCGGGACGCTCGCCGCCCACGGCACACCTTGGATGACGAATCCAGGGTTCGGGTTCCGGTTTCGGTTGAACCAGATGACGATGAGCGCGCCGCCGACCGCGAGGACGCTGATCCGCAACGCGACCAGTGCATGGCGGTCGTAGGACACGCCCTGTGAGGCGCGCCTACGCTGCCGCGTGATCGTGACCGCCGCGTAGCCGAGCACGAGGACGCCGAAGAAGATCCAGCCCTGTGCCGGCGACATGTTCTTGTGCGTCATCGCGAACCAGGGGCCGTAGCGGCTGGTGCCGATCGACTGGCTCTGCACCGCGTCGAGCGTCACTCCCTCCCAGGTGAGGAACAACGCCAGGGTGACGATGAACGATGGAATGCCGATCGCGGTCACCAGAACGCCATTGAAGGTCCCGATCGCAATACCAATCGCGCACGCGACAGCGAACGCGAGCCAGACGTGGTTCTCATCGGCGCCGGTGACGATCAGCACGATGCCGACGACGACGAGCACGGCAGCCGGGTACAGGCGCTTCCATACCGCGAGGCCCGCCGCTGCCGCCATCGCCACGATCAAGCCGATGTAGACCGCTGAGCCGACCGCTTGATGCAGGTCCCCGGATCGCAGAGCCTGCGCTGCAAACCCGGCAGCGACGCCCCCCGCCGCCCCTGCGGAAAGGTCAATGTCGCCCAGCAGCAGCACGAAGACGAGGCCCAGCGCGATCAACGCGATGAACGACGCTTGGGACATGAGGTTGCCGATGTTGTTGGCGGTGTGGAACAGCGGCGTCGTGACGCTGAACAACACCCCGATCACCACGAGGCCGAGTACGGCCGGCAGTCCACCTGGGTCGCCGCGGCGTACCCGGATGACGTATTCCGAGAACGCGGCCGACAGCCCGCGGGGTGTGGTGTCGACGCGGAAGCTGGTGCGTGGGTCGTCGCTGTCGTCGGTGACGGTGCTTGTCGGGTCGCTGGACATCGGCAGGCCTACGCGCTCTGGGCGGCCGTCGCCGGGGCCAGGCCGATCTCGCCGCTGCGTCCGGTCGTGATCAGCTCGACCACCTGCTCGAGTGAGGTGTCCGCGCGCTTGACCTCGGCGGCCCGACGGCCGAGGTAGAGCACCGCGATCCGGTCGGCGACCTCGAGCACGTCGTTCATGTTGTGCGAGATCAGGACGACGCCGATGCCGTTGTCGGCGAGGCGGCGTACCAGGTCGAGGACCTGCCTGGTCTGGGCGACGCCGAGCGCAGCCGTCGGCTCGTCGAGGAAGACGACGCGCCCGTTCCAGAGCACGGCGCGGGCGATGGCGACGGTCTGGCGTTGCCCGCCGGACAGGCTCGCAACCGGTTGGCGGACCGAGTTGATCGTCCGTACGGCGAGGGAGCGCAGCGTCTCGCGCGCCTTGGTCTCCATCTCGCCGTCGGAGAGGAACGGGCCGCGGCGCATCTCGCGCCCGAGAAACATGTTCTGGGTGATGTCGAGGTTGTCGGCGAGTGCAAGGTCCTGGTAGACGAACTCGATCCCGAGCGACGAAGCGACTGCCGGCGAGGAGATGGTGACAGGCTTGCCGTCCCAGTACATCCGGCCCGTGTCGATCGTGTTGATCCCGGCGATGCACTTCACAAGGGTCGACTTGCCGGCGCCGTTGTCCCCGACGAGTGCGGTGACCTGACCGGGGTAGACGGCGAAGTCCACGTCATGGAGCACATGCACCGCGCCGAAGCTCTTGTTCAGTCCCTCGACTCGGAGTACCGGCGTCTCGGACGGGTCGGACACTTGCGGTCTCCTCGCACTCAGCGTCGTCGAGCCGAGGGCACCGGATGGCGCCCTCGGCTCGACGACTTGCTGCTCTTCTAGCTGCTGACGCCTGCGGACTTGCACTCGCTCGCGTAGCCCTTGCAGAGCTCGGCAGCGGTGACGGCACCCGCCGTGACGACGTCGTTGATGTTCTTCAGCGTGATCGCCTCCGGCACGAGGAGCACCGACGGGATGTCGCGCTTGCCCTCGGGATCGTGCAGGTTGCCGGTCGCCAACGCATCCGCCGCCGCCGTGTCACCCTTGGCGAGAGCGATTGCGAGCTTCGAGGCCGCGTCCGCCTCCTTCGAGACGTCCTTGAACACCGTCATGCACTGGTCGCCGCTCAGGATGTACTGCAAACCCTGGGTCGTCGCGTCCTGCCCGGTCACCGGCACCTGGAGGTTCTTGGACTTCAGGATGCCGATCGCCGCGCCGGCGATGCCGTCGTTGGCAGCGAGCACACCGTCGACCTTGCCGCCGTTCTTCGTCAGCAGCTGCTGGAAGTCGGTCGCCGCCGTCGTGTTGTCCCACTTGCTGACATCCACCTCTTGGGCGATCTTGATCTTGCCGGCCTTGACCGCCGGGTCGAGCACCTCATGGGCGCCCTTCTTGAACAGCACGGCATTGTTGTCGATGTCGGTGCCACCGTTGAGCTCGATGACCTGGGCACCGCTGGTCTTGCCGGATGCCGCGAGGCAGTCGAGCAGGCCCTGGCCCTGCAGCTTGCCGACGGCCACGTTGTCGAACGAGACGTAGTAGCCGGCCGAGCCGCCGAGATTGACGCGGTCGTAGTCGATGACCTGTACGCCCGCGGACTTGGCGGCGCTCTCCACGCTGATTCCGGTCTGCGGATCGGCTGGGTCGATGAGGAGGACCTTCACACCCTCCGCGATCATCGACTGCGCGATCGAGACGAACTTCGCGTTGTCGCCCTGTGCGTTCTGAATGTCGGCCTTGACGCCGGCGTCCTTGAAGGCCTTCGTCAGCAGGGGTGCGTCGTACTGGGTGTAGCGCGCGGACGAAGTGGTGTCCGGAAGGATCACGCCGACCTCGGTCTTGCCGGTTGACGCCCCTCCGGTGCCCTGGTTGTCGCCCCCGGAACTGCTGCTGCCGCAGGCGCTAAGTGCCAACAGGCCCGACACGGCGAGTACGCCGATGCCGGCCTTGCGTTCTGCCACTCTCACAAACGTCCTCCTCGACAAGCGCGAGACCGTGGTGGCTACGCGCGAGGAGACAGTCTCGCGGCGTGCGCGTCCCGTCAACAAAACGCGCCGACTGCAACGAGCTTGTGATCACCACCGCGATGCGCGCACCACCTCAAGATCACGGGCGCTCGGGCGTGAACGGGAGGGGGCGTGAAGACCTTGGTGTCGGAGGGGGGACTTGAACCCCCACGCCCGTTGAAGGGCACTAGCACCTCAAGCTAGCGCGTCTGCCATTCCGCCACTCCGACGTGGTCCGACCGCGGCTACTGCTTGGGTGCGTTCGGCCCGGTGAGTCTACAAGAGGCGACGCGGCTGGTTAGGAGTCCTGGGCGGCGTAGAGCCCGGCCAGCTTCAGGACCATCGCGACGTACCAAGCGGCGTGGTTGTAGTGGTAGATCGCCGATGACAAGGCCGAGGGACTGCGCCCTGCGCCGTTTGCGCAAAGGTAGTGCGCCGCGGTGAAGATCGCGTCCGCCGGATCCATGATCGAGCGCGCGCCGTCACCGTCGCCGTCGACCGCATACGCCGCAAAGGTCGGCGGCATGAACTGCATCGGACCCATGGCGCCGGCAGACGAGGTCGACGGGTTGCGGCCATGCCCGCTTTCCACCTGCCCGATCGCCGCGAGCACCGTCCATGACAGGCCCGGGCAGGTGCGTGCGGCCGCCTTGTAGAGAGAGAGGAACTCCGCCGACGGCGGCAGGATGTGCAAGTTCGCGATCGCCGAGTTCGTCGCTGCGCTGAACGTGTTGCTCTGCGCGCCCAACGCGGCTTCGGCCTGCCGGACGGCGGCGAGACGTTGATCGGCCTGCTCCAACAGTGCCTTCTGCTCCGCGAGCAGTCGCTGGATGCGGGCGGCCACCGCCGCAATGTTGCGTTCGGTTCGGATGCTTGCGTGCGACCTTCGGGCAGCTCGCGTTGCCGTGGCCAAGGCGGCTGAGGCCTGACGTTGGATCACTCGAACGTCGGCAACCTGCGCGGCGATGACGCGATTCGCAATCACGGTGCGGAACGCGGCCTCGCTGAGGTTGCCCGATACAAGAAGCTGCGCGTACGCCGCCAGTGAGCCGCCGGACTCGTAGAGCCCACGCACCCGGCTATCGAGCTCGGTCTGCGCGGCGGCGGCGCGGTTGGCGATCTCGGTGCTGTTCTCGTCCGCGCTGATGGCTCGGTTGACGCTGTCGGCAACGTCGGAGAAGACGTGCTCGTACCTTCGTTCCGCGAGCCGCGCTTTGGCCTGAAGCGCGTGCACCTTGGCGAGCAGCTGCTGCACCCTGGCAGCTGGGTCTCCTGCCGCGTGAGCGGCCGAGAGGGACCCGTTCGGCACGATCGCTGGAACCACGGCGAGCGCCGAACCGACCAGCGCCACCAGCGCACTGGTCCGGGCACGCCGAAGCGTTGCGAGCGGCCTCACCATGTGGAAATCGGTCGATCTTGCCCTCGGCTGTAGCCCAGTCGGGAGTAGCGTTCGTTGGGTCTTTGCACCTTGACCATCTGGGGGAAGCCGATGTTTCGCCGTTCCGCGACCGCTGTTGTCGCCTTGACCGCAGCCGCAGCGCTGCTTACCGGCTGTGGTGGGAGCAGTTCCGCGGGTGGGACCTCGAAGCCTGCGGCCAACGACTCGGGCGCGAGCCCGGCCGCGGAGCTCAGCAGCGCGGTCAGCGCGCTGGGCCAAGCGTCGACGCTCACCACGTCCCTCAAGCTCGATGCCAGTGGCAGCGAGCTGCTCGACTTCGTTCGCTCCCAGGACAAGAGCGCGGACATCACCGCGCAGCAGGCGAACCTGATCGCCGGAGCGGCCATCAGCTTCCAGGTTGCAGCCCCCAGCGGCAAGACCCTCAGCTCGATGTCGGGCCTGTCGAACGGCGACGGAGCGGCGAACATCTCCCTGTCCGACAACGGCAAGGCGTATTTCACCATCCGGTTCGTCGACAAGACGCTGTACGTGCAGGCCGACCTCAAGGACTTCCTCAACGCGATCGGGCAGCAGGAGACGTTCCGGCAGATCCAGAGTGCGGGTGGCCAGCTCCCCGGCTTCGTGAGCGCGCTCGTGCAGGGCAAGTGGATCTCATTGCCGCTGGCGACCCTGAAGTCGCTGTCGAGCTCCCTCGGCGGCGGGATCGCGTCCTCGAAGCCGGACTCCTCCCAGGCCCAGGACCTGCTCGACAAGTTCAAGTCGCTGCTCACCAAGGACGTCACGGTCACCCGTGCCTCCTCGGGCGGGACCGACACCTTGACGATCACGACCAACCTCAAGGCCTTCTTGGGTGACTTCAGCGACACGTTCGCCAGCTCGATTCCAGGAGCCGGCGCAGCCCTGAGCAGCGCCGACCTCGCCAAGGTTCCGGACAAGGAGGTCTCGATCGTCGCCACGGTGAGCGACGGTGCGATGACCGGCCTCAGCTTCGATCTCGGCCAGCTCGCCAAGAAGAGCGGGAGCTCGCTGCCGCTTCAGCTCGGCTTCTCGCAGAGCGGTCCTTCGATCGATGCACCGTCCGGCGCCGTCGCGGTCGACCTCTCACAGCTCGGCGGCCTGCTGAACGCCTTCGGCGGGGGCAGCGGCCTCTAGCTCGACAGGCTCATCCGCTGAGGGCCACGTTATTGCGATCGCAGTAGCGTGGTCCTCAGCTATTGCGCGGAGGGACGTTGATGAGCGACGCCGGCGTCACGGACCGAGCGACCGAAGAGGTCGTCCAGATCTGCAGCGACCTGATCCGAATCGAGTCGGTCAACCCCACGGGCAACGAACGTGCGATCGCCGAGCACGTCGCAGGCCTCCTGACCGACGCCGGTCTCACTCCCGAGATCTTCGAGTCGGAACCCGGCCGGGCAAGCGTGGTCGCGAGATGGGCGGGGGAGGACAGCAGTCGCGACGCGCTGCTGATCCACGGCCACCTCGATGTCGTGCCCGCCAACGCCGACGACTGGCAGGTCGCGCCCTTCTCCGGTGAGGTCCGTGACGGGTGCGTCTGGGGTCGCGGTGCCGTCGACATGAAAGACATGGATGCGATGGTCCTCGCGCTGCTCGCGGACTGGACTCGGGACGGCAAGCGCCCGTCCCGCGATGTCGTTCTCGCGTTCGTTGCCGATGAGGAGGCCGGGGGTGTCAAGGGCGCTCATCACCTCGTCGACAACCACGCGGGCTTATTCGATGGCTGCACCGAGGCGATCAGCGAGGTCGGGGGCTTCTCGTTGACCGTGGCGGGTCGGCGGATCTACGCGATCGAGACCGCCGAAAAGGGGATCGCCTGGCTGCGTCTGGTGGCGAAGGGCATGGCGGGCCACGGGTCGATGCTGAACGACGAGAACGCCGTGACGATCCTCGCCGAAGCTGTCGCTCGGGTCGGGCGGCACAGCTTCCCGATCGAGGTCAGCCCTACGGTCGAGACGTTTCTACGCGAGCTCTGCGACGCGCTCGGCATCAGCTATGACCCGGCCGACGTCGAGGGGGTCCTCAGCAAGCTCGGTCCGCTGGCAAGGATGGTCGGCGCGACCGTGCGCCACACCGCGAACCCGACGATGCTCGAGGCGGGCTACAAGCAGAACGTCATCCCCGGCGAGGCCTACGCCTACCTCGACTGCCGATTCCTGCCGGGCGGCGAGGAGACCTTCCGCGAGGAGCTCGCGCAACTCGTCGGTCCCGACGTCGCGATCGAAGTCGTCCAGACCCAGATCGCGTACGAGACCACGTTCGACGGTGATCTCGTGGCGGCGATGAGCGCGGCGATCGTCGATGAGGATCCCGACGCGCGAGTGGTGCCGTTCGCGTTGTCGGGTGGCACCGATGCGAAGTCGTTCTCGGAGCTCGGGATGCGCTGTTTCGGGTTCTCGCCATTGCGGCTGCCGCCCGACCTCAACTTCTTCGGGATGTTCCACGGCGTCGACGAGCGAGTTCCGATCGAAGGCCTCCAGTTCGGCGTGCGCGCGTTGAGCCGCTTCCTGGGCCGCGCCTAGCCGCTGGCTTCCCGCAGCAGCGTCGCCAGCCGGGTTCGCCGCGGCCTGGCGCCGACGTCACGGACGCCGCGCGCGAGGGCCGCGCCGGCGGCATGCACCACCGACAGGTGCCGCTGGGCGCGGGTGAGGGCGGTGTAGACAAGCGGGCGCGACAGCATCCCGGTCGCCTCGGGCGGCAGGACCACTACCACCGCGGGCCACTCCGAGCCTTGGGCGCGGTGGACCGTGATGGCCCACCCGTGCACCAGGTCGCGCATCGCCTTCGGCGGCACTGCGACGGGGCCGGCGCCGAAGTCGACGGCGAGCAGCGAGTCGGTCGACTCGGTGACGACCCCCACCTCACCGTTGGCGAAGCCGTTGTCGAGGTGGTTGGCGGTCGCCACGACGCGGTCACCGGGGTCGAAGCCGTTGGACCCACCTGCAGCCGGGTTCAGCAGTGCCTTCAATGCCGTGTTCAGGGCCTCGGTCCCGGCCGCGCCGCGATGCACCGGCGTGAGGACCTGGATCTCACCGGTCGGGATGCCGAACACGCGAGGGATCGAGTCCGTCACGAGCTGCGTGACTCGCCGCGCGGCTTCGGCCGGCCCATCCGCGGCGATCACGACGACCTCCTTCGACGCGTCCTCGACCGAAGGCAGCTCACCGCCGCGAACCGCCGTCGCGAGCGAGGCGATGGAACCGCCTTCGGCCTGCCGGTGCAGGATCGTCAACTCGGTCGACGGCAGTGTCGCCGAGTCGAGGATGTCGCCGAGGACTCGTCCCGCTCCGATCGAGGGAAGCTGCGCCGGATCGCCGACGAGCATCAGGTGCGTGCCGTCCTTGCACGCGTCCAGGAGCGCGGCGGCCAGCTCCGCATCGAGCATCGACGCCTCGTCGACAACCACGAGGTCCGCGTCGAGTTGCCACGATTCGTTGCGCGCGAACTCACCCGACGTGCCCTGGGCACCCAGCAGTCGGTGCAAGGTCGTCGCGCTGTGCTCGGTGAGCGCCTCCAGCCGCTTCGCGGCGCGGCCGGTCGGAGCGGCGAGCGCGATCTCCTTGCCGCATCTGGACGCCATCTCGACGACCGCTGCGACCGTCCGGCTCTTCCCCGTGCCCGGCCCACCGTGCAGCACGGTGACACCGTGCGCCGCCGTCGCGACTACCGCCTCGCGCTGCCCGTCGTCGAGCTGATCGTCACCCGTCGCGGCTTCCTCGGCGCGGCAGAACGGCTCGGCGGTCGCTTCCAGTCTCACGATCCCTTCGGCGACCGCCTCCTCGGCCATCGCATACCGCTCGAGTCCGTACGTCCGGTGGAGTGATCCCGCGTCGTCGTACTCATCGAAGACCAGCACCCGTCCCTCGTCGACGGCGGCGACGAGCGCGGTCGCCGGTTCCGGCGCGTCGAGACCGGCGAGCGCCGCGGTCAGGGTCGCCTCCGGGACAACGGTGTGCCCGTCGCGGGCGGCCCGGCCGAGCGCGTAGGCAACCTGGGCGCGACCCCGCCGCGGATCGTCCTTGGTGGGACGCTCCTCGAGGGTTGCGAGAGCGAACCGGTCCGCAGTCCGGACGTCGACGCCGGCGACCTCCAGCAACCGCCACGGATCCTCGCGCAGCAGATCGGCGGCGCCCGGGCCGAATGCTTCGACGGCGCCGAAGGCGGGTCGGACCGGCAGCGACGCGGCGAAGAGCAGCTCCGCAACTGCCAGCCGTGGGCCCGCGCCGCCGAACGACTTGACCAGCTTCTCGGCCCGGTCCCGGGTGACCGTGTCCAGGCGGGTGAGAGCGTCGACGGTGACGTCGTCCGGCCCGTTGATGCGAGCGGCCGGGAGCGCGGCGGCCATCGAACGGCTCAACCCCGGCCACAGGCCGGCTCCGCAGAACGCCTCGAAGGCGGTGTCAGCCAACGCGGTTCAGCGGCTGAGTGGCGGTGGGGCTTCGGGATAGCCCACGTCAGGCTCGGAGACGTCGTCGAGCGCCGTCCGGATCTCCGGCGGGAGGACCGTCGCGTCGGCTTCGAGGGAGGTACGCAGCTGCGCGGCGGTCCGTGCGCCGACGATGGGTGCGACGACGCCGGGACGATCCCGTACCCACGCGAGAGCGACCGCCAAGGGCGACACGCCGAGCCCGTCGGCCGCGGTCAGCACCGAGCCGACGATCCGGGACGCGCGATCGTCGAGATAGGGACGGATGAAGCGGCCGTAGTCGCGCGAGGCGCCGCGCGAGTCCGCCGGCGTGCCGGCTTGGTACTTCCCGGTGAGGACACCGCGGCCGAGCGGTGACCAGGGCAGGATCCCGATCCCCAGGCTGAGCGCTGCCGGTACCACCTCCCGCTCGACGCCGCGCTGCAGGAGCGAGTACTCGACCTGGGTCGAGCAGATCGGCGCACGGTCGGGCCATGCGCGCTGCCAGGTGGCCGCCTTCGCCGTCTGCCAGCCGGCGTAGTTGCTGATGCCGACGTAGCGCGCCCGGCCGCTGGACACGGCCGTGTCGAGCGCCCCCAGGGTCTCCTCGATCGGGGTGCGCGGATCCCACTGGTGGAGCTGCCACAGGTCGACGTGGTCGGTGCCGAGCCTTGCCAGCGATGCATCAAGCGCGTTGAGCAGGTGGCGCCGGGAGGCGTCGCGGTCACGACCGTCGTCGCGACGGCTCCCCGCTTTGGTGGCGACGATCACCTCGTCGCGCCGCACCGTGTTGGCGAGCAGGCGGCCGACGATGTGCTCGCTCTCACCGCCCACATAGACGTCTGCGGTGTCGACGAGGGTCCCGCCGGCATCGAGGAAGGTCCGCAGCTGAGCGGCGGCGTCGTCCTCGTCTGTGTCGCGTCCCCAGCTCATCGTGCCGAGGGCGAGCTGAGAGACGTAGAGACCCGTCGTACCGAGCCGACGCTGCCTCATGGCGGCGAGGCTATCCGTGGCCGCGGCACCGCGGAGCGCGACGCACCGACCGGTGGATGAGGCGCCATGACTACGCTGCCCGAATGCGACTCGGACTGAACCTTGGCTACTGGGGTCTCGCCAGCGACGACGACAACGTCGCACTCGTTCTGGAGGCCGAGCGGCTCGGCTTCACGAGCGTGTGGACCGCTGAGGCGTACGGCAACGACGCCGCCACCGTCCTCGCGTTCCTCGCGGCGAAGACCACCAAGATCGAGCTCGGCAGCGGCATCTTCCAGATCCCCGGGCGGTCACCGGCGATGGCCGCGATGACGGCGGCGACCATCGACACGCTTTCCGGCGGCCGGTTCCGACTGGGCCTCGGCGTCTCGGGGCCCCAGGTGTCGGAAGGGTGGCACGGGGTGCGGTTCGCCAAGCCGCTCGCGCGTACCAGGGAGTACATCGACATCGTGCGGATGGCGCTGGCTCGCGAGCGGGTCGACTACCACGGCGAGCACTACGAGCTCCCGCTGCCCGACGGTCCGGGCAAGGCGTTGAAGATGATCATCCACCCGATCCGGGAGTACATCCCGATCTACCTGGCGGCCATCGGACCCAAGAACCTCGAGCTGGCCGGTGAGAAGTGCGACGGCTGGCTCGCGATCTTCTACGACCCGGAGTTCGCCCCCGAGCTGCTGGCGTCGGTGAACGCCGGCAAGGAGAAGGCAGGCCGCGCCGACGCACCGTTCGACGTCATGCCGACGACCCCCGTGATAATCGGCGACTCGGTCGAAGAGTGCGCGAACCCGATTCGCGGCTACTCCGCCCTGTACGTCGGCGGCATGGGCTCACGGGAGCAGAACTTCTACAACCGGTTGGCCTGCCGGATGGGCTTCGAGAAGGAAGCCGAGGAGATCCAGAACCTCTACCTCGACCGCAAGTACGCCGAGGCGGCCGCGGCCGTTCCGCTCGAGTTCATCGACCGGACGGCGCTGCTCGGCCCGGTCGAGCGGATCGCCGAGCGCATGCAGGCGCTCGCGGCTTCCGGTGTCACGACCGTCAACGTCAGCGGGTTCGGCGGCAGCCAGGACGAGCGGATCGCGACGCTTCGCTCGATCGCCGACGCCCTCGACAAGTCCGGCGTCGGGGACTGACGCCGTCGGTGACGACCGTTCTGCTGGTCCGCCATGGGCTGACCGACGCCAACCTCGGTGGCACGCTCGCCGGCTGGACGCCCGGCGTCCACCTGGCCGCGAAGGGGGAGGAGCAGGTCCGCGACCTCGCCGTGCGGCTGGCGCCGGTACCGGTGACGGCGATCGTCAGCAGCCCGCTCGAACGCTGCCAGGAGACGGCGGCCGCGCTGGCCGCCGGTCGAGACAACCTGGCCGTGGCGACCGACGAGCGACTTGGGGAATGCCACTACGGCGACTGGCAGGGCCAACCGCTCAAGACCCTGGCCAAGGATCCGTTGTGGAAGGTCGTGCAGGCCCACCCCAGCGCCGCCAAGTTTCCCGGAGGCGAAGCGCTGCGCGACACCCAGGCACGCGCCGTCGCGGCCGTCCGCGAGCACAACGAGCGCCTCGGTGACGACGCGATCTGGATCGCAGTCAGTCACGGCGACGTGATCAAGGCGGTGCTCGCGGACGCGCTCGGTGTTCATCTCGACGAGTTCCAGCGGATCGTGGTGAACCCGGCGTCGGTCTCGGTGGTGAGCTACACCGCCCTCCGGCCGTTCGTCGTACGGATGAACGACGTCGGCGGGGACGTCGCCGGCCTGATCCCGCCCAAGAAGACCCGCCGGAAGCGCTCCTCGGACGCTGCGGTCGGTGGTGGGGCGGGTGGCGGTCGGTGACGGCCTCTAGGGTGACGTGATGGTTGGCCGTGAGTTCGCCTTCGACCCGCCAGAGCGCTTCGTCGCAGGCACGGTCGGAGAGCCCGGCCAACGCACGTTCTTCCTTCAGGCGAGTGGCGCGGGCCGGCTGATCTCGGTCGCGCTTGAGAAGCTGCAGGTCTCGGCGCTCGCCGAGCGGCTCGACGAGCTGCTCGACGAGGTACGGCGCCGCCAAGGCAGCGACTCCCCGGTGCCCGCGGTGGCGCCGCCGCAGCTGGAGGACGTTGCACCGCTCGACGCGCCGGTCGAGGAGGAGTTCCGGGTCGGGACGCTCGCCTTGGCGTGGGACGAGGACGAGAAGCTCGTGATCATCGAGGCGCAGTCCGTCGTCGAGACGGAGGAGGACAGCACAGGGGCTCCGTCCGACACCGATCCCAACGCCGACATGCTTCGGGTGAAGCTGTCGCCGGCCGTCGCACGCGCCTTCGCCAAGCGCGCACTGCGGGTCGTGGCAGCCGGACGGCCGCCTTGCCCGCTGTGCGGCAACCCGCTCGATCCGGAGGGACACATCTGCCCACGCCAGAACGGACACCTTCACGCCGGGTGACAGGTGAAACTGGAGGTGTGACCGAAGCCGCCCCGTCGTTCGACACGGACGACGCTCTCCGCTTGCTGCGTGACGGCGAGCTAGAGGTGCAGGGCCGGCTGGTCGATGCGTCCAACGCGACGTTGTACTGCGCCGTCACCCTCGATGGCCGAAGTGCCGCCTGCGTCTACAAGCCGATCGCGGGGGAGCGGCCGCTCTGGGACTTTCCCGATGGGACACTCGCCGGCCGTGAGGTCGCCGCCTATCTCGTGTCGGTCGAGAGCGGCTGGGACATCGTCCCGCCGACGGTGATGCGCGACGGCCCCTACGGCCCCGGCATGGCTCAGCTGTGGATCGATGTCGACGAGTCTGTCGACCTTGGCGGACTGGTCCGCAGCACGACTGAGCCGCTGCGCCGAATGGCGGTCTTCGACGCGGTGATCAACAACGCCGACCGCAAGGGAGGGCATCTGCTTCCAGTTCCCGGGGGCCATGTGTACGGCGTCGATCACGGCGTCTGCTTCTCCGTGGACGACAAGCTGCGGACCCTGTTGTGGTCGTGGCGCGGCAAGAAGCTCACCCCGGAGGCGGTGGGAGTCCTCACCCACCTGCGGTGCCAGCTCGACGACCGGCTCGGCGCTCAGCTCGAGGAGCTGCTGACCCTCTCTGAGGTTGCGGCGACGCGACGCCGACTCGATCGGCTGCTCGCGACCGGAAACCATCCGATGCCGAGCGGGGACTGGCCACCGATGCCCTGGCCACCCTTCTAGAGCGGCCACGATGCACAGTCAGCCGGCGTGGACTCGTAGGGTCTAGTGCGTGCGTTCGTGGGAGTCGCCCGTTGTTCCGAGGCTCGCTGATCTCGGCGTCCCCGCCAGCGAGGTCCCGATCCGGATCCGCGACACCGGCACGGCCGGACTCAAGCAGGTGGGCACGGGTAAGGACCGGCTCACTCTCTACGTCTGCGGCATTACGCCCTATGACGCCACACACCTTGGCCACGCCGCGACGTACCTGCTCTTCGACGAGCTGCAGCGGGTGTGCCGAGACGCCGGCATCGAGGTGCGCTACGTCCAGAACGTCACCGACGTCGACGATCCGCTGCTGGAACGCGCGACGAAGACCGGTGAGGACTGGACCGCCCTTGCTGATCGCGAGATCGAGCTGTTCCGGGCCGACATGACAGCGTTGCGAATCCTCGCACCGGCCGAGTACGTCGGCGCGGTCGAGGCGATTCCTGACATCGCTGACGCGGTCGCCGAGCTGCGAAACCGGGGTGCCGCCTACGACGTCGACGGCGACATCTACTTTTCCGTGGCGGCCGCGCCGGGCTTCGGGGAGCTCAGCCGGCTTTCCGCCGGCCGGATGGTGGAGCTGTTCGCAGAGCGCGGGGGAGACCCGCTTCGCGCTGGCAAGAAGGACCCGCTCGACTGCCTTCTCTGGCAGGCGGCCCGACCCGGCGAGCCGTCCTGGGACACAGCGCTCGGCGCAGGTCGGCCCGGTTGGCACATCGAGTGCACCGCGATCGCGATGAAGCACCTTGGAGAGAACATCGACATCCAGGGTGGAGGTGAGGACCTGGTGTTCCCGCACCACGAGATGGGCGGGGCAGAGGCCGCGGTGCTCAGCGGCCACCACCCGTTCGCGGCGGCCTCACTTCACCAGGCGATGGTCGGCTACGACGGCGAGAAGATGTCGAAGTCGAAAGGCAACCTGGTCCTCGTCTCCAAGCTCCGCGAAAGCGGAGTCGACCCCATGGCGATCCGCCTCGCGCTGCTCAACCACCACCACGCAAAAGCCTGGGAATGGAATGACGAAGAGATCAAAGCCGCTGAAACAAGGTTGGCTGAGTGGCGCGCCGCCTTCAACCGTGAGACGGCACCGGATGCGAAGCCGCTCCTGGATGTGGTGAGACGAGCTCTACGAAGCGGCTTGGACACTCCGAAAGCATTGAAAGCCATTGACGACTGGGTTGCGTCGCCGGGCGACGACGAGACCGCACCCGAGCTGGCGAGAACAGCGGCAGACGCACTGCTAGGAATCATCTAGGCGCACCACGAGCGGTGACTGGCGGGTGTCAGTCCGCTGAGTCGTGCCGCCTGAGATACCGCTCAAACGCCCGCGCGATGGCTTCCCCAGATGCTTCGGGCATCTGCGTTTGGTCTTCGCGCAGCTCGAGCGAGGCGATGTAGTCGGCGATCTCACCGTCGTCGCGGGCGAGTGCGTCGACGTCGCCCTCCCACGATTGTGCGGCCTCAGGCAGATCGCCGAGCGGGACCGTGACGTCGAGCACGTCCTCGACGCGGTGCAGCAGCGTCAGCGTGGCCTTGGGACAAGGTGGCTGCGCGAAGTAGTGCGGCACGCTCGCCCAGTACGACACGACTTTGCGCCCGGTGTCCGCGAGCGCCTGGTGGAAGACGCTGACCACGCCAGTGGGGCCTTCGTAGCGCGATCGCGTCAGCCCGAGGCTTTGCGCGAGCACCTCGTCGGAGGCAGACCCGTTCACATCGATCGGGCGGGTGTGCGGAACGTCAGCGAGGAGTGCGGCGAGGCAGACGACCTGGTCCACCTCGAGCTCATCGGCGAAGGCGGTGAGCTCGTCGCAGAATGCCCGCCATCGCATGTTCGGCTCGAGACCCCGGACGAGGACGATCTCGGTGTCACCGACCGTGGCGAGAGCTAGCCGGGTGGTGGGCCAGTCGATACGCCGCGTCACCCCGTCGACCAGACGGACCGTCGGGCGGTTCACCTGGTAGTCGTAGTAGTCCTCGGGATCGATCGCAGCGAACGGGCGCGCCTGCCACTCGCGCTCGAGATGCTCGATCGCATTCGTCGCCGCGTCAGCAGCGTCGTTCCAGCCTTCGAACGCCGCGATCATCGCGCGCTTCCGACCGGAGCCGCGGGAGGCCGTCACGCGCCCAGCGTATGCCCGGATCGTCCTTCGGGTCGGGGTGCTACTTTCGCCCGCCGCCGGTCGTGTGGACGATCAGGACGTCGCACGCCGCGCGATGGCTGATGTTGGCCGGTACCGAGCCGAGCAGCCGTCCGGCGAGGCTGTTCAGGCCTCGGTTGCCGATGATGCAGAGATCGATCTTGTGCCTGTCGATCAGCGACACGAGCACGTCGACGGGGTCGCCGGATTCGGCGGTGGTTTCGATCTTCTTCGCGCCCGCCTTCTTCGCGAGCGCCTCGGCCTCGCTGAGCGCGTCTTCCGCGGGGTTCGCACCGAGCACCTTGTAGGCGGCTTCGCCCAGTTCCTGGGTCGCGCGCTGTTGGTCGCGATCGGACAGTGGCTGGTACGCGGAGGCGATCAGGAGCGTCGCACCGGTGTCCCGGGCCAGGGTCGCCGCCTTCTCAACAGCGAGGAACGGCGACGGCGATCCGTCGGTCCCGACGAGAACTTTCGTGTAGCTGCTCACCCCGACTACCCCTTCACGCGCTTCGCTGCCGGTCGGAGGAACCGTATATGAGGCGCGGTTAACAGTCACGGCCAACTAGAATCAAACGAAATGTCGAGTCCGCGGGAGCGCTCCGGACCTGCCGCGCTGCTTAAGGCCCTGCGCGAGCGGGTCGTCGTTGCCGACGGCGCGATGGGCACGATGTTGCAGGCGCACGACCTCACCCTCGATGATTTCGAAGGTCACGAGGGTTGCAACGAAGTCCTCAACGACACCCGTCCGGACGTCGTCCGCAGCGTGCACGATGCGTACTTCTCCGTCGGTTGCGATGCGGTCGAGACGAACACGTTCGGCGCGAACCTCGCGAACCTTGGCGAGTACGGCATCGAGGACCGGATCCAGTCGCTCGCCGAGGCCGGTGCTCGCCTCGCGCGCGAGGTCGCGGATGGATACTCGACGACGGACCGACCTCGTTGGGTGATCGGCTCGGTCGGTCCGGGGACGAAGCTTCCAACCCTCGGCCACGTCCGTTACGCCGCCCTGCGCGACGCCTTTCAGGCAGAGGTCGACGGCCTGATCGCCGGCGGTGCGGACGCCGTGCTGGTCGAGACCGCCCAGGACCTGTTGCAGGCCAAGGCGGCAGTCAACGGCGCACGGCGTGCTTTCAAGGCCACCGGCATCAAGCTGCCGCTATTCGTCCAGGTGACCGTCGAGACCACCGGCACGATGTTGCTCGGGAGCGAGATCGGTGCGGCGCTCACCGCGCTCGAGCCACTCGAGATCGACCTGATCGGCCTCAACTGCGCAACCGGCCCCGCTGAGATGAGCGAGCACCTGCGTCACCTGTCGCGCCACGCGCGGATCGGCCTGTCGTGCATGCCGAACGCGGGCCTGCCGGAGCTGACTGCCAACGGTGCACACTATCCGCTGACGCCCGCCGAGCTGGCGGACGCTCACGACACGTTCACCCGCGAGTTCGGGATCTCGCTGGTCGGCGGATGCTGCGGTACGACGCCGGAGCACATCAGGCAGGTCGTGGAGCGGGTCGGCGGCCGAGAGCTGGCGGCGCGCAAGCCGCGTCGCGAGCCGTCTGTCGCGAGCCTGTATCAGCAGGTGACGTTCCAGCAGGACGCGTCGTACCTGTCCATTGGCGAGCGGACGAACGCCAACGGCTCGAAGGCGTTCCGCGACGCGATGCTCGAGCAGCGCTGGGACGACTGCGTCGAGATCGCTCGTGACCAGACCCGCGATGGGGCGCATCTGCTCGACGTCTGCATCGACTACGTCGGCAGAGACGGCGTCGAGGACATGCGCGAGATCGCCTTCCGCTTCGCGACGGCCTCGACCTTGCCGCTCGTGCTCGACTCGACCGAGCCGCTGGTGATCGAGGCCGGCCTGGAATGCCTCGGTGGCCGCAGCGTCATCAACTCGGTCAACTACGAGGACGGCGACGGGCCGAACTCGCGCATGGCGAAGATGATGCCGATCGTCAAGGAGCACGGTGCCGCCGTTGTCGCGCTGACGATCGACGAGGAGGGCCAGGCGCGCACCGCAGAATGGAAGGTGCGGGTCGCGAGCCGGCTGATCGACGACCTCACCGGCAACTGGGGGATCGAGCAGTCCGACATCATCGTCGACTGCCTGACCTTCCCGATTGCCACCGGGCAGGAAGAGACTCGGCGGGACGGCCTCGAGACGATCGAGGCGATTCGCGAGGTCAAGCGGCGCTACCCGGACGTCCAGACGACACTTGGCCTGTCGAACGTGTCGTTCGGTCTGAACCCCGCGGCCCGTCAGGTCCTCAACTCCGTCTTTCTCCACGAGTGCGTGAAGGCCGGCCTTGACTCCGCGATCGTCCACGCGTCGAAGATCCTGCCGTTCTCGCGGATTCCCGAAGAGCAGCGTGACGTGGCGCTCGACATGGTCTTCGACCGCCGCCGCCCAGCGACCGACACCGACCCGGCGTACGACCCGTTGACCAGGTTTCTCGACCTCTTCGAGGGCGTCGATGTCACCGCTGCGAAGCAGTCGCGAGCGGCCGAGCTCGCGGCTCTGCCGCTCGGCGAGCGGTTGGCGCGACGCATCATCGACGGCGAGCGAAACGGCCTCGAGCCCGATCTCGACGAGGCGATGGCCGGCGGCAAGGCGCCGCTCGACATCATCAACGACTACCTGCTCGAGGGCATGCGCGTCGTGGGTGACCTGTTCGGGTCGGGACAGATGCAGCTGCCGTTCGTCCTGCAGTCGGCTGAGGTGATGAAGGCCGCCGTCGGGTATCTCGAACCGCACATGGAGGCCACCGACGAGGACGGCAAGGGCACGATCGTGCTCGCAACGGTGCGCGGCGACGTGCACGACATCGGCAAGAACCTCGTCGACATCATCCTGAGCAACAACGGCTACACGGTCGTGAACCTCGGTATCAAGCAGCCGATCGCGTCGATCGTGGAGGCGGCACAGGAGCACTCCGCGGACGTCATCGGCATGAGCGGACTGCTCGTGAAGAGCACGGTGATCATGAAGGAGAACCTCGAGGAGCTGAACACTCGAGGTCTCGCCGACCGCTGGCCGGTCATGCTTGGCGGTGCGGCGTTGACCCGGGCCTACGTCGAGGTCGACCTCGCCGATCTGTACGAAGGCGAAGTCCGCTATGCAAAGGATGCCTTCGAGGGTCTGCGCTTGATGGATGCGGTCATGGCCGTGAAGCGCGGCGAGCCAGGCGCTCAGCTACCGGCGCTACGGGAGCGAAGGGTGAAGGCGCGACCGCGTCCGGACGAGATCGCGCCCGAGTTGGTTCCGGCGCGCTCCGATGTGGCGACCGACAACTCGATTCCCGTACCCCCGTTCTGGGGCAGCAGGGTGGTGAAGGGCATCGCCCTCGCTGACTACGCGGCGCTCCTCGACGAGCGGGCCACGTTCCTTGGGCAGTGGGGCCTGAAGCCGACCCGCGGTGAGGGTGGCGCGTCCTACGAGGAGCTCGTCGAGACGGAGGGCCGGCCGCGGCTGCGCTCCTGGCTCGAGCGGATGCAGTCGGACAAGCTGCTGGACGCCGGTGTCGTGTACGGCTACTTCCCCTGTGTCTCCAAGGGTGACGACCTGATCGTGCTCCACGAGGACGGGTCGGAGCGGGTGCGGTTCACCTTCCCGCGCCAGCGGCGCGATCGCTTCTTGTGCCTGTCCGACTTCTTCCGCCCGGAGGAGTCGGGCGAGGTCGACGTCGTCGGCTTCCAGCTGGTGACGGTGGGCTCCCTGATCAGCGAGGCGACGGCCGAGCTCTTCGAGTCGAACTCCTACCGCGACTACCTCGAGCTGCACGGTCTGTCGGTTCAGCTGACCGAGGCGCTCGCGGAACTGTGGCACGGCCGGATCCGCGACGAGCTCGGCTTCGGGAAGGAGACCTCGGGCGACCTTTCCGAGGTGCTGGCGCACCAGGCCTACCGGGGCTCGCGCTACTCGTTCGGCTACCCGGCGTGTCCGGACCTCGAAGAGCGGGCAAAGGTCGTCGAGCTGCTCGACCCGGCCCGAATCGGCGTGCGACTGTCTGAAGGGTTCCAGCTCGCCCCGGAGCAGTCGACGGACGCGATCGTCGTGCATCACCCCGAGGCGAAGTACTTCAACGCCCGGTGACTCTCGCGTTGTCGCGCTCCGGCCGTTGAGCCATCCGGTAAAGGCCGTCCTCTTCGACATGGACGGTCTGCTCGTCGATTCGGAGCCGCTCTGGACGGTGGGAGAGATCGAGCTTGCCGAGCATCTCGGCGGGACCTGGAGCGACGAGCTGAAGGCAGCGATCATCGGTACTCGTCTTGACACGGCGATCCGCACGATCCTCGAGTGGTACGACGTCGCACGCGGATCGGCCGAGGTCGACGCGGCGATGACCTTCCTGCTCGACCGGATGGTCGAGCTCTACCACGATCAGCTGCCGGTGATGCCGGGGGCTTTGGAGCTGGTCGACGCCCTCCGAGACACTGGCATCCGGACCGCCCTCGTGTCCTCGTCCTACCGGGTCCTGGTCGACGCGGTGCTCGACGGCGTCGGACGCCACCGGTTCGACACGACCCTCGCCGGAGACGAGGTCACCCACGGTAAGCCGGACCCAGAGCCCTACCTGACAGCCTGCGAGCGCCTCGGCGTCCTTCCGGCAGAAGCAGTAGTCCTCGAAGACGCGATCAGCGGAGTGAGATCAGCAGAGGCAGCCGGCTGCCAGGTGGTCGCTGTTCCGTGGATTGCACCGATAGCCGAGGCACCCGGCCGGTTAGTGGTCGCGAGTCTGAAGGAGCTCACTGTCGAGCGGTTGTTGGCACTCGCGGGGTGACGGGTCGGTCGATGTCTGTAGGAGGCGTTGAAAAGTCCGCGCAGCGAAGCGAGCAGACTTTTCACTAGCCGACGGAGGACTCGATCGTCCCGTCAGGCAGGGGAGGTGGGGTTCCACCGAACTCAGGGCAGAGCGACTGAAACGAGCACCAGTTGCACAGCTTGCTGGGCTTGTGGCGCCAGTCGCCGGTCTCCCGGGCCTTGACGATTGCCGCGGCGATCGCCTCGAGCTGGCGTTCCAGCGACTCGAGATCAGCGGCGTCGGGCGAGAAGTCGAGCACTTCGCGGTCGGCCAGGTAATACAGGCGCAACAGCCGCGGCAGCACGCCGGTGGTGCGCCAGAGGACGAGTGCGTAGAACCGCAGCTGGAACAGCGCCTTGCCCTCGAAGAGCTCACTGGGCGACTTGCCACTCTTGTAGTCGACGACCCGGAGGTCGCCGGCCGGTGAGCGGTCGAGCCGATCGACGAAACCCTTGAGATGGATTCCCGACGGCAAGGTCGCCTCGACGAGCACCTCGCGGTCCGCCGGCTCGATGCGGCGTGGGTCCTCGAGAGCGAAGTAGCTGTCCAGCAATGCCTGGGTCGTCTCCACGAGCGTCTCGAGGCCGCCGGGGGCGGCTTCCACCAGCGCAACGAGCTCCGGCTCCGCGTTGAGCAGTGACTGCCAGCCAGGCTCGACGTCGGCGCACGCCGCCGCGATCGTGCGATCGGTCGCGGCGAGGTCGAACAGCCGCTCGAGGACGCCGTGGATGACGGTGCCTCGCGCGGCGTCGAGGCTCGGCGGTTCGGGGAGACGGTCGATGACCCGGAAGCGGTACAGCAACGCACAGTTCTTGAAGTCGAGTGCCCGTGACGGCGACAGCGACCATTCCGGACGGGTCGGATCGACGGCATCCGCAGGGAGCTCGATCACGTTCGTGATGCTCCCCGACTCGGCAAGTTCCGTCATGACTCGGACGGTATGGCAGAGCGCTGACGAAATCGCTCGACGCGCCAGAGGCGCCGGACCCTTTCAGGGGGCACGCCTACCCTTGGCCCGTGAGTGACCAGCCGCCGCAGCCGCCCGGGCGACTGGCGCGTGGAATCCCGTTCGGCCGGATCTTCGGCGTACCGCTGGTCGTGTCGCCCGCCTGGTTCGCGCTTGTCGTCGTCGCTCTGCTGATCGGCCCGAGCGCGATTCGGGACAACGTCGAGGTCGGCCGGGCGATGAGCTATCTCGTCACGCTCGCCCTGATTGTCCTGGTGTACGGCGCGGTGCTGGCGCACGAGGCAAGTCACGTGCTCGTCGCCAAGGCGCTGGGACTCCGCGTCGGCAGGGTGGTGCTGCAGCTCCTGGGCGCGGTGTCCGAGGTGCTCGATGAGCCGCAGACGCCTGGGCGTGAGTTCCTGGTTGCGTCGGCCGGCCCGTTGACCTCGGTGTTCCTGGCCGGTGTGGCCGCGGCGATCGGCGCCGAGCTTCCCGATCACTCGGTCGGGTGGCTGCTCGCGGACTCGACCGCCACGATCAACGGCCTCGTCGCCGCCTTCAACCTGCTTCCGGGCATGCCGTTGGACGGCGGGCGGTTGCTGCGGGCGGTGCTGTGGCACCGGACCGGGGACAAGCTCCGTGCGCTGTTGATCGCGGGCTGGGTCGGCCGGGTGCTGGCCGGGATGACCGCGGTTGCGGCGGTTGTCGTCCCGAGCGTCGAGGACGGCGACAGCAGCCTGGCGACGCTCTACCTGCTCCTCGTGGCTTTCTTCATCTGGGCGAACGCGTCACTGTCCATCGCGCAGGCCAAGGTCGGAGCGGTGATTCCCGGCCTCTCCCTGTCGAAGCTGGTGCGCCCGGCGCTGACGGTCGACGCCCAGCTGCCGCTGGCTGAGGCGGTACGCCGCGCCCGCGACATCGGCGCCCGCGCTCTCGTCGTCGTCGACGGACGGGACCGGTGGGCCGGAATCGTCTCGGAGGCCGCCGTGCAGGCGACGCCGGTGGAACGACAACCCTGGATGTCGGTGAGCGACCTGGCCCGGCCGGTCGAGGCGGGGCTGGTGCTGTCACCGTCGTTGTCGGGAGCTGAGCTGATGACGGCGGTGCAGGTCACGCCGGCCACCGAGTACCTCGTCGCCGGCGACGACGGGAAGTTGCAGGGTGTGCTGGCGCGGACCGACCTCATCGCCGCCCTTCGCGCCGCCGGTGTCAGGTAACCCGCGACCTTCGCGGGAGTGCGCTAGACACTCATGGCGTGGCAACGGACGAAGGGGAGCGCCGGCGCGGGCCGTTCCGGGAAGGGGATCTGGTGCAGCTCACCGACCCCAAGGGGCGGATGCACACGATCCAGCTGGTCACCGGCAAGGAGTTCCACACCCATCGGGGCCTGATCCCGCACGACGAGCTCATCGGAGAGCCGGAAGGCAGCGTCGTCGCGTCGGCCGGTGGCACGGCGTACCTCGCGCTACGTCCGCTGCTCAGCGACTACGTGCTGTCGATGCCACGCGGCGCGACGGTCGTGTATCCCAAGGACGCAGCACAGATCGTCGGCCTCGCCGATGTCTACCCCGGCGCGCGCGTGGTCGAGGCAGGGGCGGGGTCGGGGGCACTGACCTGCAGCCTGCTCCGGGCGGTGGGACCGGCGGGCTCGGTGACGTCGTACGAGCGCCGCGCCGACTTCGCTGAGGTGGCGCGGAGCAACGTCGAGCGATTCTTCGGCGGCCCGGCCGAGACCTGGACGTTGCAGGTGGCAGACCTGGCCACCGCCGAAGGAGAGGACGTCGCCGACCGGGTCGTGCTGGACATGCTGGCACCGTGGGAGGTGCTGGACGCCTGTGGCCGGCTGCTCGTTCCGGGCGGCGTGCTGTGCGGGTACGTCGCCACCACAACCCAGCTGTCGAGTCTGGTCGAGGCGCTTCGAGCCCACGGTGGCTTCGCTGAGCCGGCACCCTGGGAGTCGATGGTTCGGGGTTGGCACGTCGATGGTCTCGCTGTGCGTCCGGAGCATCGAATGATCGGGCACACCGGGTTCCTGGTCACTGCCCGCCGGCTCGCTCCGGGCGTCACGGCGCCGCCGCGACGGCGGCGACCGTCCAAGGGAGCTCACACCGACTCGGTTTAGACCGCGACTTTCCCGGGTTAGATACGTCGAAATAGACAGGTCGCCGGTTCGGCTCAGTTATAGGCTCAGCGCCGACGATAAGACGCGCAACCGAGGAGGTGGCCGTGCCCGCACGCGAAGACGCGGAGGCCCGCGCGGCCCGCCTCGAACGGCACTCTGCCGAGCTCGCCGATCAGGTCGCCTATCTCGAGTCGGAAATCGCCAGTCTGCGGCGACGGATGACCGTCGCGCCGCGCGGCGGCACCGGTCTCGAGGAGCGCCTTGCGCAGGTCCAGGCGGAGCTCTCCTCCGCGGTGACCCGTAACGAGCGGCTCGTGGCCACGCTCAAGGAGGCGCGTGAGCAGATCGTCGCGCTGAAGGAGGAGGTCGACCGGCTGGCACAGCCGCCGTCGGGCTACGGCTACTTCTTGTCCCGGCACGACGACGA